>RCNH01000008.1_pt1 | contig 110328 bp, 74 predicted proteins | sample 2041161 | NCBI WGS metagenome assembly RCNH01 (sample SAMN09708215, study PRJNA481090) | Feces metagenome, whole genome shotgun sequencing project. | biome: feces | host: Leptonychotes weddellii | place: Antarctica: Sion Island | collected 2010-03-01 | reverse complement strand
GGACCCGCTTGCGGGGAGGATCTGCGGAAGCGACAGCCGCCATCCGACATAATGAAAGAGGGAAACTCTCAGTTCATATTTTTGAACTTTTGAGTCTCCCTCTTCTTTTTATGCTGCTCGTGTGCTGAAGTTCAGGATAATCCGTGATGTTGAAGCGTGAATCAGTCCGTGAACTGAAATTCGGCTTAATCAGAAAGACTGAAATCTAGAACAGTCCGTAGAGCTGGGCGTCGATCTTGTCGGTGATGAGCGCGAAGTCTTCCGGGCGGTTTTCGAAATCGAGATCATCCGCTTCGATGGTCAGGACTTTTCCAGGATAATTCGCGATCCAGTCATCATAGCGCTGATTGAGGTTCGTCAGATATTCGATGCTGATTCCTTTTTCGTATTCTCGTCCGCGTTTCTCGATCTGTGAAACCAGGTGCGGAATGGAAGATTTCAGATAGATCAGCAGGTCTGGAGCTTTCACCAGGGACATCATGAGGTTGAAGAGGTCCATGTAGGTCTGGAAATCGCGGTCGGACAGATTCCCCATCGCTTTGTTGTTCGCGACGAAGATGTACACGCCTTCGAACAAGGTTCGGTCCTGCACGATCACTTCATCGGACTGGGCGATCTCCAGAACATCCTTGAAACGTTGGGTCAGGAAATAGACTTCCAGGTTGAAAGACCATCTCTGGATGTCCTTGTAATAATCTTCCAGGTAAGGGTTATAGGTGACGGATTCGTATTTCGGAATCCATCCGTAGTGTTCGGAAAGTTTGCGGGTAAGTGTCGTTTTGCCGCAGCCGATGTTGCCAGCGATTCCTATGTGCATGGTATATCCTTGTTTTTAGTCATTGAAAAAGGTCGGCACCATCAGATGCCGACCTGCTAAATTACCCAAATTTTTCGGGGCTGCCAAAATTTTCAGCCTTGACGGTAGAATTTCTGTCAGAACAGGTAGCCGATGTTTATGTAGAAGGCACCGTTACCGTCCTGCTTCCTGAAGTTCTGGGCGTATTCGAAGGCCACGATGAAGTTCTTGTTCATGATGAAGCGGAGACCTGCACCGGCTGCACCATGGAAACCGTCATGTTTGAAATCCTGTTTCACGAAATGATTGTAGAGACGCAGGGACTCATCAATGTAAGCCTGGGGCTTGCCCTCATCGGTCAGCTTGGTCTGGATGTAGTCGGCTGACTTCATGTCGTAGCCTTTTCCCAGCAAGGTACCGCCGTCACAGAAGGCGGTGATGGAGAAAGCGATGTTCTGGTTCCAGAGTTTGAAGTCCACGAAACGGTAGCGGAACTCCAGATTGCCGAAGATTTCGTGCGGACCGACCACGCGGTTCATCATCAGACCTCTCACGGAACGGTAGCCGCCGACTCCGTCAAAGTCGCTGTTCTTGCCGACATTCGTGTAGAACGGCATGATGTACCAAGGCGCGTTGCGGTTCAGCATACCCTGGTAGGTCAGACGGTAGGCGAAGATGATCTTGTCTTTCCAGAGCGGCACGTACTGTCTGAAAGTCGCGTTCACCTTGTAGTAAGGATGGGTCGTGCCCAGAAATTTCGGAGCTGCGATGAAATGGACGTCTGCCCAGATACCTTTGGAAGGAGCGCTCTCCACATCACGGCTGTCATAGGCAAGTCCTGCACGGAGTGCAGAAGAAAAACCGCCATGTGCAGTCTTCTGGTCAATGATGCCCCATTCCTGATAGAGGTCGTACAGGTTCAGGCTGTAGTCTCTCTGTAGAGCATCGTCTGCGCTGGAGAAGATCTTGTAGCCGGTAGGGTTGAAACGGTCGATGTCGATCCAATGGAAATGGTAGCCTGCTTCCCAGAAGAAGTGAGGGAGAATCTGGCCGGTGAAATCCACTTTCGCGCGAACCATCATACGGCTGTGGCGGTAGAATCCTTTAGAAAGATCCTGTTTCTTGTTGAATGTCTTCAGCATCTTGTTTCCGGCCTTGTCATCGAAGAATTCGAAGGAAGTGAATTCATCATTCACGATACGTTCACCCTCGCCCAGACCTGCGGTCGGCTTCGGCATGTAGTAGTTGGACTGGAAACCGTTGAAGCCATAGAAATCCAGCGCGTCGTCTTTCTTGCAAGAGACGCTGGCGGACATACGGGTATTCTTGAAGATTTCCTTGTTGTCATACTCGATTTCGTAGTTCTGGGTACCGATACGACCTTCCTTCACATAAGCTGAGGCTTCGAAGTACCAGGAAGATTTCGGGTTCGGGTAAGTGCTGCCGTCACCGAAATTGTAGAGATTCAGGATGCCGCCGAACTGGAAACCGCGGTCATTGTCGAAAGCGACGACCGGGAGCGGACCGAAATTGTAGCCGGTCTTGATGATCTCCCCGTTTTCATTGTACTTGACGGGTTTCTTCTTCTTGGGTTCCTTTTCTTTGTTTTTCCTGTCAGAGGAAGCATGGAGTCCGGAAGTCGTCGTCGAGATGCCGGCTCCTGCATTCAGGACGGGTTCGTCGAATCCGTCGTGCATTCCGTTTGTGGCAGCTGTCGCGGATAGGCAAGCCATCAGCGAAGCGATGCCGGTCAGTAGAATGTTCATATTGTTCGGGTTTTAGAATTTGGTTCAGTAATACTGGAATATCATCAGCTGAGCGCCACTTTCTGGAAACGGTAGCCCATTTTCTTGAGCATCAGGGCGGCGCCGATCTTGAACTGCACCTCTACGGTTCGGGCGAAGATATGGAAGGCCTTTGCGGTCTGGTGTTCGATCTGCTCGTGGCGGATGAAGTTCTCGGCCGTCTGAGCGCAGACCATCATGATATTCGTCAGCTGCTTGGCTTCGGTAGAGTCCGGAGCGTAGCCCAGGATGTCCTGCAGGATATGGTCGTCCATATTGTCGAAACCTCTGCTGCCGTGGAAGGAGGTATAGCTGTCTCCGTGGTGACGGCCCCAGTCCGTATCCCACCATTTAGCGACGGCCATGCCGAGATAACCTGCCGCTCCGATCGCGAACTCCGGATAGTCGTTCACCTCCGGAAGGGCTTCCGCGATGTATTCAGGGGCGAATTCTTTCCATTTCGCATCGATGTCGTCCGAAGCGAGGAGACTGCCGTCCAGCATGCCGAAGCCGGTGCAGATCTTCAAGGTTTCCTGGAGCAGCGCCTGCTCGTACTGGTCAAAATATTCTTTTTCTTCCATGTGTCTTCAGTTTAGTTGAATAGGTGCGGACTCTCGTCCGTAGGGGTGCAAAGATATGCGAAAAAAATTTAATGTCAAGTCCGGCGTCTTTATTCCAGAGCTTTCATGAACGCTTCGAATGCTTCTGCATAGTGGCCGGGGAAGATGAGATGATGGTTTCCGATCGGGTCGTTGAGAAAGTATTTTCCGGCTTCCGGTGCTTTCAGTATCACTTGTGTCCGGCAGAGATCTTTTTCGTGAAGGTTCTCCAGCAGTTCTGCATTCATGAACCAGCTTCTGTTCAGTTCACCGGAAACTTTGGCCAATGTGACCGGTCCTGCCGGCAGTTCTCCTTCGATCGCTACGCCGATGCCGGATTCGAAATGAGTGTCATAGCGGAAACTTTCCACCATGTTCAGTGGAACCGTGCAATGGGCGAAGGTCAGCTGGCCGGAGTCCGGATCGATCCGCGACGGGTTGGCCTGGAAACCGGAGACGCCGGTCAGCGCGTTGCCGATCATCATGGTCAGCAAGGCCGGGATATCACCCTCGCAGCAGGCTGGAATGCCCCTGGCATTGTGCATGGCCAAAGCAAGGCAGCCGGTATTCCGCACGGCGCTCAGCAGGTCGAAGCAGCGGAGGGTGTAACCGGAAAGCTGGTACTCCTGAATCATCCTGTCCAGAGCCAGATAGAGGCGGAAAGCCCCTTCGCGATACTGCCGGAGCTTTTCCGGAGCCTTGCTGTCGAAGTGTCGGGCAATCTCTTCCGGAAAGTCCGTGAGGCCCACCTGCTCGTAGATTTCGATCACTTCCGTAATCGGAAGGTCAATGATGTCGATTCCTAATTTATCTTTCACGTCGGCTTTGTTCACGGTGCTGGAGATCAGCCAGTCCGAAGGCTTGCCGATCACGCCGATCCGCTTGCCCTCCAGCTTGAGCCGGGCTTCGTGGATGAGGGTCTGGGTCTTCACCTTGGCGGCGATGTACTCCGTGCTGCCGTGGATGATTTCTCCGGTCCTGCCTTTCTTGCGCAGGTAGGAGAGGATTTCCATGGAAGCGGCGAGCGAGTTGCTCTTGCCGGAGGTCAGCAGAATGAGGTGACCTTTGAGTTGGGGAAGGACTTCCTTGAAAAGTCCTTCCGTTCCGCCGGTGCGGATGAAGATCATGTTGAGCTGTTTTTCGTCCCAATGACTGAAGTCTTCTCCGATAAGGTGGAAATGACAGCCGGAGGCGGCTTCGATGCTGTCCAGAAAAGACTTGGAATTCCTGCTGATCACCTCTGCGCTGTGGATCGGCGAGGTCAAGGTATATAAGGTGATGTCCATGGCCGTTTTGTTTTTGATGTGAACGATTCAGTCCGCAATATCGGAAAAAGCCCCTAATTTTCAAAGATTCTGCGGAATTGTTTGATTAATGAACGAATGTTCATATATTTGCTTCCATGAAAGGAAGACCGAAAAGAATACGTAGAATCTCCGGGATGCCGGCCGTGGCCGGTTTCATGCCTTACGGGCATCAGGAGTCACGGGCCGGGACGATATTCCTCCTGTTCGAGGAATATGAGTCCTTGAAACTGCTGGATTACGAGAAGCAGACCCAGGAGCAGGCGGCACAGGCCATGGGTGTCTCTCGGCCGACATTGACCCGAATCTACATGAGCGCGCGGGAGAAGATCGCGACGGCTTTCGTGGAAGGCCGGCAGATCGCAGTGGAAGGCGGAAAGGTGGAGCTGGACGGGCATTGGTTTGTCTGCGGAGCCTGCGGGGCGGTCTTTTCTCATCCGGATCCGGAGGTGGTTCCCGAGACTTGCGCCCTCTGCGGCAGCCGGCTGATCAGCCGTTATATCCTCGGCCCGAAGGAATGAATCCATTGACCTGGGGAAATGAAGCCGACGGTTTGAATGAACGAGCCCATTGACCTGAAAGAAACCATTGACCTGAATGATATTAATGAATTGCATATGAAAGTTGCGGTAACAAGCATTGGAGAGACGGCAGATGCTCTCCTGGACCGGCGTTTCGGAAGATGCGCATGGTTCGCGATCTATGACACGGAGACGGGAAAACTCGAATTCGTGGAGAACAAAGCCAAGGACGCGGCGGCTGGAGCAGGCCCTGCGGCGGTTGCGCTCGTGGCGGAGCTAGGGGTGCAGAAGATCGTTTCCGGCGAGTTCGGATTCAAGATCAAAGGCATGCTCGATGAACTCAAGATCCAGATGGTCATGCTCAAGGAGGACAAGACCATCGCAGAGATCATTTCCCTCCTTGGAAAATAAACTTTAAAGATAGACAGCTATGAAACAAGTAATTGTAATCCCGGTGACGGACAAGGTCCTGAGCCAGCATTTCGGCCATTGTGAGGAATTCTATTTCGCGACCGTTTCTGACGGCAAGATTCTCGACGAGCACATGCAGACACCTCCGGAGCACGAGCCGGGGCTCTATCCGAAATGGGTGAAGGAACAGGGTGGTACCCTCGTCATCGCCGGCGGCATGGGCCAGAAGGCACGCGATCTTTTCGCTGCACAGCAGATCGAGGCGATCGTCGGTGCCCCTTCCATCGAACCGCGTCAGGTGGCTGAGCAGTATCTGGACGGCACGCTCGTGACTGTTGCCAATACCTGCAACCATAAGTAGGTCAATTCATTCCGGGCTTGATGTTGAAGATTGCCATAGCCAGCGGAAAGGGCGGAACGGGCAAGACCTTCCTCTCCACCAATCTCTTCCACCTGCTGCAGCGGGCGGGGGAGCGGGTGGTGCTGGTGGATTGTGATGCCGAGGTGCCGGATGATGCGCTTTTCCTGAAGATGGAGGCCGCAGAGGAGCGGAGTACCGCGATCCTGTGTCCGGAGATTGATCCGGAGGCCTGCCTCTATTGCGGAAAATGTGCAGACTGGTGCTCCTATCATGCGATCACCTGCCTTCCGTCACTTCGCTATATCCGTCTGCTGCCGGACCTCTGCCACGGTTGCGGAGCCTGTGTCGAGGCTTGTGCTTCCGGGGCGGTCCGTCCTGCCGAGCGGGAAATCGGCAAGGTCACGGCCTATCGTCGGTCCGGACAGGAGCAACCGGTCTTCTTCGAGGCGCGGATGCAGGAAGGGGTGCATAGCCCGGTACCGGTCATCCGCGATGCCATCGCCTGGGGACGGTCGAGCGGAGCGGAAGTGATGCTCTTCGATGCGCCTCCCGGCTGTGCCTGTCCTTTCGTGAATACGGTCATCGGGGCAGACAAAGTGGTGCTCGTGACGGAACCGACTCCCTTCGGCTTGAGCGATCTCCGGCATACGGTCCAGGTCCTCCGGGAACTGGGGAAGGATTTCGGCGTCGTGCTGAACCGGGCGGATCTCGGGGATGGGCAGATGAAGGCCTACCTCCAGACCGAGCAGATCCCCTTGCTCGGTGAAATTCCTTATTCTGAAACCATCGCTTCCATCTACGCCCGCGGGGAACTGGCGGTGGAGGCGGATCCGGCCTATGAAGCACTCTTCCGAGGGCTCTGGGAACGGATCGAAGCTTGCGGAACTTATGAAGATAGCGGTCATCAGCGGTAAAGGCGGCAGCGGCAAGTCCAGTGTGACGGCGGCGTTCGCGGCCCTCTCCTCGGGGGTCGTGGCGGTGGACTGTGATGTGGATGCCTCCAATCTCCCCTTGATTTTTCCGCATGAGGTGCTGGAGACGGAGAATTTCCTTTCCGGGCTGAGCGCCAAGGTGTATCCCGAACTCTGCATCGGTTGCGGCCGTTGTGCCGGGAGCTGTGCCTATGGCGCCATTGACCTGGTGGAAGGGAAGGCTCAGGTCAATGGATTTCTGTGCGAGACTTGTGGCCTTTGTCGGCATCTGTGCCCGGTTCAGGCGGTCGGACTGGAGGCGGAAAGCTACAGCCGCATCTTCCGCAGCCGCTTCGGAAAGGGAGTCCTGGTCCATGGTGAACTGCATCCGGGGGATGACAACAGCGGAAAGATGATTGCCCGGCTCCGTGAAATCGCCGATCGGCTCATGACGGAGACCGGCTCTTCGCTGCAGCTGCTGGATGGGCCTCCGGGCATCGGCTGTCCCGTGCTTTCGACCGTGACCGGGGTCGATCGCGTCGTCATCGTCTGTGAACCGACGGTTTCCGGGCTGTCCGATCTGGAACGTGCCTGGAAAGTCGCCTCGGCTTTCTGTACCTCTATGATGGTGCTTGTCAACAAGGCGGATCTGGATCGGGTTCACGCGGGGAAGATCCTGGATTTCTGTGCGGCTCGCGAGCTGCCGATCATCGGGCAGCTGCCCTTCGACCGGAGGATGGTCGAGGCTCAGGTCCATTGCCGGACCATCATCGAGGAGGCGCCGGAGAGTCCTTGTGCCCGTATTCTTGCCTCGGCTTGGGAAAAGGTGTGCGCAAAATTCTGATCGTTCGCGTCTCCCTGTCAAGATTTTCAAATTTTAGTGTCTTAATCAGAAAAAACTCCATACCTTTATAGGATATAATTGAAAATTCTAAAACTATTATAGACAACTATGATCAGATATCAATTTGAAACCAGCGGTAAAACCCGTTCGGAACACGACCTGCTTGGAGACAAGCTCGTCCCTCAGGAGGCTCTTTTCGGAGTCCAGACGCTTCGTTGCATCGAGAACTTCAACATCAGCAATTGCCATCTCTGCGATTATCCGGAGTTCGTGAAAGCTTTCGGCATGGTGAAGAAAGGTGCGATCCTGGCCAACCATAAGCTCGGTCTTGTCTCTGAAGAGATCAAGAATGCTGTCGTGAAGGCTTGCGATGAACTCATCGCCGGCGAGCATGTCGAGCATTTCCCGATCGATATGATGCAGGGCGGTGCGGGTACCAGCATGAACATGAATGCCAATGAGGTGATCGCCAACCGTGCCCTCGAGATCATGGGCCATGAGCATGGCGAGTATCAGTTCTGTCATCCGAATGACCATATCAATATGGCGCAGTCCACCAATGACGCTTATCCGGTGGCCATGCATTTCGGAGTCTACATGATGCACCTCGAGGCGGTCAAGGCGCTCGATCGTCTCATCGCCGCTTTCGAAGCTAAGGCTGAGGAATTCGCTTCCGTCATCAAGATGGGACGTACGCAGCTTCAGGATGCCGTTCCGATGACCATGGGTCAGACTTTCGGTGCTTTCGCAAGCGCTATGAAACATGAGAAAGCCAGACTCGAGCAGGCCGCTCAGGATTTCCTGGTCAGCAACATGGGGGCGACCGCTATCGGAACAGGTATCACTTCTGAGCCGGGTTATGCAGAGAACTGCAACGCTTTCCTCAGAGAGGTGACCGGCTGGAACGTGACCATGGCAGAGGATTTCATCGAGGCAACTCACGATACTTCCTGCTTCACCGGTTATTCCGCAGCTTTGAAACAGCTGGCGATCCGTCTTTCCAAGATCTGCAACGACCTTCGTCTCATGGGTTCCGGTCCACGCACCGGTCTCGCAGAGTTGAACCTCCCTCCGAAACAGCCAGGTTCTTCCATCATGCCGGGTAAGGTGAACCCTGTCATCCCTGAGGTGGTGAACCAGGTCTGCTTCAAGGTCATCGGTAACGATTTCGCGATCGGAATGGCTTCCGAGGCTGCGCAGCTCGAACTTAACGTCATGGAGCCGGTAATGGTACAGGCCATCGCCGAGTCTACGAAATGGTTGACCAGAGCCTTCGATACCTTGAGGGTAGAGTGCATCGAGGGAATCACCGTCAATGCAGACCGCTGCCGTCAGATGGTGGAGCACAGCATCGGAATCGTGACTGCACTGAAACCGTATATCGGTTATGCAAGATGCACCGAGGTCGCTAAGGAAGCCCTTGCTACAGGTGGCAGCGTCTACCAGCTCGTGCTCGACAAGGGTTATCTGACCAAGGAGCAGCTGGACAAGATTCTCGATCCTAAGAATATGATCAAACCTTCGGTCGTCGAACTCTAGTTCGTTTACCGTAATCGGATTTTCAGGCCGTTCCTTCGTGTCTTTCCAGACCGAAGGAACGGCCTTTTCGTTTTTTTCAGGAAAATGTTTGCAGGTTAGAAATATTGTCTTACATTTGCAGTGTATTACATCACTAATACACTAAAAGAAAGTAAAACAAAACCTGACGAACATGATCAGAATAGACAATCTGGCCTTCAGCTATGGATCTGCTGAAGTCCTGAAAAACATCAACATGACTCTCCAGGAAGGACATATCTATGGACTTCTGGGGGAAAACGGCGTAGGTAAGACGACTTTGCTGACCTTACTCTGCGGACTGAAGAGCTGCAAGGAGGGACAGATCTCCATTGACGGCCGCAATCCTTACAAGAGGGAACCTTCCCTTTTGGGTGAACTTTATTATCTTCCGGACGAGGTGGCTCCTGTCCAGATGACTGCTCGGGACTATGCAAGGAATTTCGGAAAGTTCTGGCCCGGTTTCCGGATGGAGACTTTTCTCGAGATCATGCAGATCTTCGAGAACGATGCGGACCACAAGATGAGCAAGATGTCCTGCGGGCAGCTCAAGAAGACGCACATCGCTTTCGCATTGGCCTGCAACTGCAGGTATCTTTTCATGGATGAGCCGACGAACGGGCTTGATATCCCTTCGAAGTCACAGTTCAGGAAGGCGGTCATGAAATATACTTCCGACGATGCGACGCTGTTGATCTCGACTCATCAGGTGAGGGATCTGGAAGATATCATTGATCCGATCATCATCCTGGAAAGCCATGAGGTGCTGCTGAATGCAGGGCTTGAGGAAATCGCGGACAAATTATATTTCGATTACAGCGGTGCGGTTAGGTCTGATGCGCTCTACAGCGAGATGACGCCGGCCGGCAGCATCCAGGTCGCCGTGAATACGGAAAAACGGGAGAGCAAGGTGAATGTGGAAGCACTCTTCAATACTGCTCATCTTCACAAGGAACTGTTCAGAGGACTTTTCAGAAAGGAGGAATAATCATGAAGACAAACGATATTTTCAATTTCAAGCGTTTCGGCAGCTATCTGCTGGCGGACGGCAGAGCTTGTTTCAGCAATTTCGGGCTGGACCTGCTGGTCTATACCTTGTCCGGTCTCAGCCTTTATCTCCTGCTGGGCATATTCCATCTTTTCGGCCTTATGGAGTTCCTGGAATTCAACAATTTCTTTAGCGGAGTGATGTTCTTTTTCATGGCACTCTGTGTTTTCGTGACTTTCGGTGCCAAGGCTTACGGTCATGTGACGGACCGTCGGGCCGGTAGTCTCTATACGCTGCTTCCGGTCTCCGTGCTGGAAAAGACCCTTTCCATCATCATCTGGTCGCTGCTGGTTCCATTGACCTTTATCTTGGGCTATCTGGGGATCGACTGGGTGTTGAGCATGTTGGATTCATCTTATGGACTGTCCCTCTTCCAGGTGGCGTTCGGACTGCACGATGAATTCTCCGTCCTGGCAGAAGAGATGGCTACCGAAGGTTTCGACATCGATTTCATCATGAATCCTTTCATCTATATCGATGATCTCCTGGCTGCTGTCCTGATCTTCGTGCTGGGTGCCCTGGTTTTCAAGAAAAGCAAGGTCGCCAAGACTATCCTGTCCATCATTGCGGTGTGCATGGTCTTTTCGGGACTGGCCGTAGCAATCTTCTCGCAATGGATTCACATGGATGAATTCATGATGGCGGACCCTCAGATACTGAGCATATTTTCGGAGCATCTTGCGCTCTGGGATACGATATCGGATCAGGTCGTCCTGATTGCGGTCGCCGTAGCGATCTTCTTCAGGCTCAAGACCATCAGACATTAGGAGGAATCTACTATGGAATTCAACAGCAACAAACCGATCTATCTCCAGATCTGCGACCTGCTCTGTGAAAAGATTCTGGCCGGGGAGTATGGGGAAGAAGAGAGGATTCTTTCGGTGAGGGAACTGGGTGCCGAGATCGGTGTGAATCCCAATACCATCATGCGGAGCTACGAGCGGCTGACTGCCCAGGGCATCATCTTCAACAAGAGAGGCATCGGCTATTTCATCAGTTCCTCCGCGCGTCAGATCATCGTGGAAACCCATAAGGCTGAATTCATCGGCCAGCAACTCCCGGAACTCATCCATCGGATGAAGCTTCTGGGGGTGACCTTCGAGGAATTCTCCGCCCTCTGGAACAAGGAGTGAGGGCGGAAAGCCGTGGTCCCGTCCGGGATCGCGGCTTTTTCTTAGTCAGTAGCTGATGCGGAAAAGACAAGTAGAGCGCTTGCTGATAACGCAAAAAAAATGAGACCGCGTCGCATCCCGCGAGGCCGCCTCATACTAACCACATAATTAATAACACTAAAACTAATAACCATTCGATTGCGGGTTTCAAGAACTGTCTCCCGAACAACCGAGCTACAAAGGTATGTGTTTTATTTTAAATTGCAAATCTTTTTAGAGAAAATTTGCAATTTTTTTGAAAAAACACGGAAAATGGCCCATCCCTGAACCAAAATGAGTAAATTTACAGGTTCAAGAGTGCATGAAATGAAGATGAGATGCGTGGTACAGTCCGTCGTGTACCAGAATGAAACCAACGGTTTCTCGATATTGCGGATCGCAACAGATGAGTCCATCGGCGTGAAGACGCTGGTGTGCACAGGTATTGACTTCGGCAAGGGCACGGAACTGGAGTGTGAAGGGGAGTGGAAGAACGATCCCAAGTACGGACTGCAGTTCCAGGCGACCGAGTGCCGGGAAGTCATTCCCGAGACCTTGGAGGGAATCGAGAAATACCTCGCCAGCGGCCTCATCAAAGGAATCGGCAAGAAATATGCGGCAGATATCGTGAATCATTTCGGGTACAGCACTTTCGACGTCATCGATACCGATATCGAACGGCTGCGGGAAGTGCCGGGCATCGGTACGAAGAAGATCGCGCAGATCCGTCAGAGCTGGGACCGCCAGAAAGCGATCCGGGACATCATGGTCTTCCTGCAGGGCTGCGGTGTATCTTCCACTTACGCGGCGAAAATCTACCGCTTCTATCAGGGGGACAGCATCCGGAAGGTGAGGGAGAATCCTTATCGTCTGGCGGACGAGATCTGGGGCATCGGTTTCAAGACGGCGGACCAGATCGCCGCTCATCTCGGTTTCAACGGTGAGGATGAAAGGCGTTGCCGGGCCGGTCTGGTCTATACGCTCCGTCAGCTTTCGCTCCAGGGGCATGTCTATGCCACGGAAAGTCAGCTGCTCGCTTCGGCCTGTTCCCTGCTGGAGGTGGGGGAGGAACCGTTGAAGACCGCGATGGAAGGAATGTTGAAAGCCGAGCGTCTGGTCCGGGAGGGGGAGGATATCTATCTGCCCCAGTTCCATGAGGAGGAAACGGAGGTCGCTGCTCGTCTGCTGGCTTTGGCAGGTCAATGGAAACGGCAGTCGGGGGCATCGCTCCCTGAACTCGAAAAGCTCTATGGACCGGATGGAGTCCGGTATGATGAGGTCCAGCTCGGAGCCATTGCCCAGGCCGTCCAGCATAAGGTCATGGTCCTGACCGGTGGACCGGGAACGGGAAAGACGACGACGACGCTCGGCATCATCCGGGCTTTGTCCGCGAGAGGACTTCGGGTCCTGCTGGCCGCCCCTACGGGAAGAGCGGCCAAGCGGATGAGCGAGGCGACCGGCTATCCGTCCAGGACCATCCACCGTCTGCTGGAATACAATCCGATGGACGGCTGTCTGCGGAATGAGCAGCATCCGCTCCAAGGGGACGCGCTCATCGTCGACGAATGTTCCATGATCGACATTTCGCTCATGGCGAGTCTCATGCGGGCGCTTCCGGACCGGATGAGGCTGATTCTGGTCGGAGATATCGACCAGCTTCCGTCCGTCGGCCCGGGAAATGTCCTGCGGGATATCATCGCATCCGGAGCAGTGCCGGTGGTGAGGCTCGACCGGATTTTCCGGCAGGCCATGAAGAGCCGGATCGTCATGAGTGCCCATGCGATCAACCGGGGCGAACTTCCGGACCTGAGCAACGGGAAGGAAACTGATTTCTTCTTCCTTCGTCGGGAGGAGGGCGCGGATATCGCGGCGGAGATCGTCTCCTTGGTGAAGGATAGGCTCCCGAAGGCCTATGGGGAAGCGGCGAGGAATATTCAGGTTCTTTCTCCGATGCAGAAAGGACCGGTCGGCACCATTGCCCTGAATCATAGTCTTCAGGAAGCCTTGAATCCGAACGGAGAAGGCTTGAAACGCGGACAGTATGTCTTCAGGCCGGGCGACAAGGTGATGCAGGTTCGGAACAATTATGACAAGGAGGTCTTCAACGGGGACCTTGGAATGGTGCGGAAAGTCGATCTCGAGGAGAAGGAGCTGACGGTCGATTTCGACGGTACGAAGGTCACTTATGAAGGGGAGGAACTGGATGAACTCATCCTGGCCTATGCCACGACGATCCATAAATCGCAGGGCTCCGAATATCCCATGGTGGTGATTCCTGTGGTCAATGCGCATTATGTGATGCTGCAGCGGAACCTCATCTATACGGCGATCACGCGCTCGAAGAAACTTTGTGTCCTCATCGGCTCGTTGCAGGCGCTGCAGATGGCGGTGCGGACGCAGGAGTCCTTGTCGAGGAATACAAGGCTGAAGGAAAGACTGGAGAAAGGTTATGAAAAGAACGATAGAAAAAGATGAAGTGATCATCATGAACTTCTCGGGCGTCTATACCTTGGAGAAGTTCGCTCACGATCAGCGGTTCAAGGTGCTGGACTGTACGCACCTGCAGGGAACGGACCGCTATTGCGATCCGGAAGCGGAAACCAGAATCAGGCAGCTCCTGGCCCCATTGCCCTATACCGGCATCCATTTCATCGATTCGGGAGATTTCCATTACATCACGAAATTCTGGACGGACAAGATCAGCGTGCCTTTCAATCTTCTGGTCTTCGATCACCATACGGACATGCAGGAACCGGCTTTCGGACCGATCCTTTCGTGCGGCGATTGGATAAAGGAGGCGCTGGACACGAATCCGGTCTTGCAGAAGGTGATACTGGCGGGACCTCCGACCTGGATGGGGGAGACGCTGCCCGTGGAATATGAAAACCGGGTGGAGTTCCACCCGGAAGCTGAGCTGGTCCATGGCCAGGGGTGGCGCGATTATCTGGGAACGCACGGAAACATGCCGCTGTACATTTCCATTGACAAAGATATACTGCAGAAAAAAGCCTGTCCGACGAATTGGGATCAGGGACAGGTTTCTCTGAACCTTCTGGACGGAATCCTGAAGGCTGTCATCGGTACAGAGCATGTCATCGGGGTCGATATCTGCGGAGAGTGTTCTCCATTGCTGGATTTCCTGGAGGAACGGGAAGAAGCTGCAGAAAACGATCAGGTCAACTGCAACTTGCTGGATACCCTCATTCCTCAGGATTGAGCTGCTCGTTTCCGTTCGGGAGCAGAGCGAAGTTCATGTCGGCCTTGCAGCAGATCTTGCCGTCCACGCGCAAGACGGCGGAGCAGAAGGATATTCTGGAAGTCCCCATGTCCCGCGTGTTCTTGAGGACAGCTTTGATCTCGCACAGATCTCCCGGACGGACCATGTTCTTGAACCGGGCGTTTTCCAGACCGGCATAGACGGCGATATGGCCGCGCAGGTAGTCGCGCACCAGCATGGAGCAGGTCTGGGCCATGATTTCACATTGGATCACTCCCGGAACCATCGGGTTGCCCGGAAAATGTCCCCGGGTGAAGAATTCGTCTTCCTTGATCCGGTAATGTCCGGTCACGCTGCCATCATCCTCGATGGTGCAGTCATCGATCAGCAGCATCGGTTCCCGGTGCGGGAGGATGCTCTTTATTTCTTCAATATCGCAGAACTGGCTCATGACTGACAGGTTTTCAGAAAGGTTTGACTGGCTTGTGAAAGGAGTTGTTCCGCGCCGGACATGACGTCTTCGACAATGGCTGCGGCCGGCTCGGTCCGGCAGATCATTCCGGCTACTTCTCCTGCGAGGAAACTGCCTTCTGCGAAGTTGCCGTCCACGACGGCTTTCTTCAGGGTTCCGGCACCGATGCGCTGTAGCTCTTCTCTCGGCACCTGAGGATCCATTTCCATCTTGCTGAATTTCCTGCTGAACGGATTCTTGAGGCATCTCACGGCATCGCCGAGGCTCTTGCCGGTGACGATGGTGCCGATGTCCGTCGCCTTGATCAGTCTTTCCTTGTAATTCTCATGGACCGCACATTCGTCGGCACTCAGGAAACGGGTACCCATCTGGACACCTTCGGCTCCCAGCATGAAAGCGGCGGCCGCTCCTCTTCCGTCATAGATGCCACCGGCTGCCAGTACAGGAATGTCCACGGCATCGACCACCTGCGGCACGAGGGCCATGGTGTGCAGATCGCCGATGTGTCCGCCGGATTCGGCGCCTTCAGCGATCACGGCATCGGCGCCCAGCTCGACCATCTTGACAGCATAGGCAACGGAAGCGATGACCGGGATGACGATAATTCCGGCTTCTTTCCAGGCTTTCATATAGGTGGCGGGAGATCCTGCACCGGTGGTGACGACCTTGATGCCTTCTTCGATGACGAGAGCTGCGATCTCGGCGGCATTCGGTGCCTGCAGCATGATGTTCACGCCGAAAGGTTTGTCGGTCAATGCACGACCTTTCCGGATTTCTTCCCGAACGGCTTCGACAGAGGTGCTGATGGAGGAAATCAAGCCCAGACCGCCAGCTTCTGAAACAGCTGCTGCAAGACGAGCGTCTGCAATCCAAGCCATACCTCCTTGGAAAATCGGGTATCTGATACCCAGCATTTCACAGATTCTACTTTTGATCATGATATAGGTTTTAGTACTGTGAAATTATAAAGAAATATTTTTAAAAGCATAATTGGAGCGTCAAATGCTCTATAAAAGGCTGTCATATGTCTTGAAAAGTCTAAAGTTTGGTATTTGACAAGCGTGAAATAAAAGCGGAAAACCATTCGCCGATACCGGAAAAATGATCATCTTTGCAAGATTTTTAAAGGTTTTGACTGAAATGTGGCTTTTACTTGCTTTTGGATCCGCGGCTCTGCTCGGATGTTATGATGTTTCCAAGAAATTTGCGTTGCGGGAGAATGCGGTCCTTCCGGTGCTCCTGCTGAATACTTTGTTCTGCACCTTGATCTTTTCTCCGGTAATCGTGCAGACTGCAGCGGAAGGGAATCTGACAGCTCATCTGCTGGTTCTGCTGAAAGCGGTCATTGTACTGAGTTCCTGGATATTAGGGTATTTCGGACTGAAACATTTACCGATCACGATCGTCGGACCGATCAACGCGACCCGGCCGATGATGGTCCTGGTCGGTGCGGCTCTCCTCTTCGGGGAGCGGCTCAATCTCTATCAATGGATCGGTGTGCTTCTGGCTCTGGTCTCCATTTTTCTTCTGAGTCTCTCCAGCAAGAAGGAAGAGGTGGATTTCAAGCACAATCGTTGGATCTGGTGTCTGGCCGGTGCAGCCTTCATGGGGGCGGTGAGCGGACTGTATGACAAGTTCATCTGCCGGACCTATGATCCGCTTTTCGTGCAGAGCTGGTTCAATCTCTACCAGTTTTTCCTGATGTCGCTCATCGTGAGCGTCCTTTGGGTACCGCATCGGAAGAAAACGACCCCCTTTCATTGGTCCTGGGCGATCCCGCTCATCTCCATTTTCCTGTCTGCAGCGGATTTTCTCTATTTCAAGGCCTTGGCCCAGGAGGAGGCGATGATTTCGGTCGTTTCCCTCATCCGGCGATCATCGGTACTGGTCTCATTTACCTGTGGTGTGGTCCTGTTCAAGGAAAGAAATCTCAAGGCGAAGATTCTGGATCTCCTGCTGATCCTGATCGGTATGGTCTTCATCTGGCTCGGCTCTCGCTAATTTCCTGTTTTTTCATTATCTTCGCGGCATGAGAAAACTGATAACCCTATTTTTGGCGATTCTGCCATTGACCTTGGCTGCACAGAACGATAGTTTCGTAGAGCCTTCCGATTCGATGCGTACGGTTCGTGAACGCATCGCCGCTTCTCAGGGAAAGACGGTACCGGACCTGAGTTCCCACATCAATCTTGAATTCTACAGTTCTCTGGCTGCCAATATCGTGGACAACCGGTTCGATGAGCTGTCTTTCAAGGTAAACCGTGTCCGTATGGAAATCTATGGACAGCTGAATCCGAAACTGTCCTATCATTTCCGCCAGTCGTTCAACAAGTACAGCAATCCGTTTTCGCTGGATAACCTGGCTTCTTCCATCGAATACGCGAATATCAGCTATCACCATCCGAATCAGAAGTTCAGCTTGGTCGCCGGTAAACAGTTTGTCTGTCTCGGTGGTCATGAATATTATGTCAATGCCCTGCGTATCCGTGAGTTCTCCGAATTCAATGCGACGGTCGGTTGCTACCAGACCGGTCTGATGGGTTCTTTCCAGCTTTCTCCGAGCCATGACATCAACATCCAGCTGGTGAACAACCGCAGCGGCAGCGATGGCGATCTGTTCGCCTACGGCCGTCCGGCGGATCTGGAGAAATCCTCTTTCCCGCTGCTGGCGACTTTCAACTGGAACGGTCGTTTCATCGATGATGCCCTGGAACTGCGCTATGCCGTTTCTGCCGGTAATCTGGCCAAGGGTGCGAACATCTATTATGTCACAGCCGGCAATACCTGGCAGCGTGGTCCGGTCCTGGCTTATTTCGACCTCATGTATTCTCGTGAAGGACTGGACAGCCAGAATCGGCTGAGTATCCTGCAAGGTGACCGCAAAGGGGCTGAGAATCTCAGGAATGTCCATTACCTCACCCTTATCGGTGACGTGGACTATTCTCCGCACCCGAAATGGAACCTCTATGTCAAGGGAACCTGGGAACTGGCCGGTATCTATGAAGCATACGGCGATTATTCTGCCGGTAATTATATGACGGACTGGAATGCCCAGGCCTGTGTGGAATGGTTCCCGTTCACGGAAGACCGGGGATTCAAGCTTTTCCTCCATTATCTGTATAAAGGAACGATCCTGGAACAGCGGGCGCAGGAGGCTTTCGGAACGAGGATCCCGGACCGTCAACGTATCTCCATGGGAGTGGTCTATACGCTCCCGGTAATCTGATTTTAGAAGAATGAAACTGATTGTATTTGATCTGGACGGCACCCTGCTCTATACTTTGCAGGATCTGTGCGATTCGGCCAATCATGCGCTGGAGAAGTGCGGCTTCCCGGTGCATGGCCTTGATGAGTATAAATATTTTGTCGGCAGCGGGGTCCGGAACATGATCCTCCGTGCCCTTCCTGAGACTTGCCGGAATGCAGAGACGGCAGAGCGGGTGGAGGCGGAGTTCTATCCGTACTACAATGTGCACAAATGTGACACGACGGCCCCATATGAGGGCATCGTGGAGGTGATCCGTCAGCTCAAGGAAGCGGGAATCCATATCGCGGTCGCGACGAACAAGTTCCAGGCCGGTGCTGAGGGAGTGATGCGGCACTATTTTTCGGCAGTTCCTTTCGATCTCATTCTCGGACAGATCGACGAACGTCCGATCAAGCCTGCACCGGATATCGTCTTCGATGCGATGGCACATTTCGGAGCGAAATCTGAGGAAACCGTCTATCTGGGTGATTCGGATGTGGACATGAAGACCGGTCTGAGTGCCGGGGTGCGGACCGTCGGTGTCGCCTGGGGCTTCCGGACCGAAGAAGAACTCAGGGCCTACCACCCTTGGAAGATCATCCATCGTCCGGTCGAGATCCTGGATCTGATCAAATGACAGGACTTCAGCAGGTGACGGATCTTCGTCGAATGAAACAGGAACTCATCAGCTGACTGAACCTTTTCAGACAATGAGAAAGGCTTCCGATTCTCATCGGAAGCCTTTCCTTTTATTCAATGTCTAACTTAAAACTTAACTTTGTGAAAAACTATTTGTCTAGATAAATTACAATCTCTGTGCCAAAGCGCGAAACTGTCATTTTTTCTGGAGACTGACTTGTCCGTACACTGCATTGCGGTAGAGTTCCGTCAGTTCTTTCATGTCTTTCACGGACTTCTGCTCTTCTACGGAAATGATCGGTCCGATGCCGATTCGTGCAGGCTTTCCGGCCTTGTTGAACACTTCACCGGGCAGGCGGAGCAAGCGTATGGCGGAACTGATCACTCCCAGGGAATAGTACCATTTCGAGTTTCCGTCGAAGAAGCGGATCGGAATGACCGGAACCCGAGCTTTCTTGATCAGCTTGATGATAGGTTCCTGCCAAGGCCGGTCTTCAATCTTGCCCTTGAAAAGATAAAGGTTAGAAACTGCTCCGGCCGGGAAAAGCCCCAGCGGAGAACCGTTTCTCAACTGTTCCAGTGAGTCTTTCATACCTCGTATGCTGGTCGCGGTCGGCGTCGCCTTGGTATCACCGTTCGGGTTCACTTCGATGAAGTTCGATCCTAAAGCCTTGATCCTGGAAAGGATCTGGTTCACGACCACCTTGAAATCCGGCCGTATGGAAGCGATCAGGTCAATGAGCATGACGCCGTCGATGCTGCCGTACGGATGGTTGCTGATCGTGATGAACGGACCGTCCGGCAGGAGGGCGGCCAAGGCCTCTTTCGCCTCTGTCGCGGAATGGATCCTACCGTCAAGTTCGACCGTATAGTCGATGCCCAGATCCACCAGGACATCTGCCGCGAACTGCTGTCCCTGATAATGAGCATGCCTGTCATACAGGTCGTTCAACTTGTCCACGGACAGCATGTGCATCAGTTTTTCTCCTCTCTTTTCGCCTTTATCGCCCCTGAAAAATGAGCTTGCGGCCTGAAGATCTTCAATAGTCAATAGTCCCATAGTCTTTTTGTCATAAAATCAGAGTGGCTCATTTATCAATAACCATACCACTCCATGTTCATTCACCGTTTTAGAACAAGTAATAAGGCTCGATGATGAAAGAGAACTCGTAGTTTCCGTAAGGAAGGAGATATTTCTCCATCGGCCAGGCTCCCCAAGAGTCGACGCAGCCCAGACCCATCTGCGCAAGGTCTATGCAGACCGTCGTGTGTCCGGATTTGTGGAGCTCCTGCGAGTGGCGCTGTCCTTTCTCGATTCCGTCTTCCAGTTCCTCGATCGTGTATTCGAGCGCGGAAGCGGAAAGGCCCCTATCGCTGTAGATTTTAAGTCCTCTGCTGTCGAGTCCCAGGATTGTCCACCATCTGATGCCGGTCTTGTTTCCGGATTCCTGCGGTCGGATATAAGGGTAGTATTGTTCAGCCACGCTCTGATCCCAGAGTCCCAGCAGGGAAGAATGGTTCCTGTCTGCATAATTCTCATGAGGACCGCAGCCGTAATACCTGATCCGGTCATAGCGCTGCGGCATCTCCAGCTTCATGCCGAAACGGAGAAGATGTGGAATATTCTCTCCTTCAGCGGCATGGGCTGTCATCTTCTGCTCCACCAGGATCGCTCCTTCGTTACTGATGGTATAATTCAAGGTCAATGAGGCCTTGACCTCGGGAAGTTCGTAGCGGACTCTGATGGCGGCAAGTCCATCCATCATCTTTCCTTCCAGTTCCTGAAGCTGGAACTCTGGAGCTCTCCAGACTCTGGACAGCAGCTGCATCTTCGCACCGTAGTCGTTGTCGGTTCCTGCTCTCCAGAAATTCGGTTTGAGAGCAGTTCCTTCTTCCAGCAGTTCCTTGCCGTTCAGGCAATAGCGGTCCAGGAATCCGTCTTTGCGGCGGAAGTCGATCTGGAATTTTTCTCCTTTGACAATGAGATAGTTATGATCATTCTGAAGGATCTCCACACTTGCCGGAGCACGGTTCGTCAGCTGCTTGTTCTTCAGTTTCATTTCTGGCCAGGTATATGGGCTGAGCAGAATCTGGTTATAGGCGACGCGCCATCCGGCAGGCAGCAGACCGTCAGCTGCTTTCAGCTTCCATTCGATGTTGAGCAGCCATTCCCGTCCGTCCGTGAGCTGGCTATCCTCATAATCGAGGACTATTTCTGTCTTTTCCTGAGGTGCAGCCTGTACTTTTCCAATATGTCCTGTCTCGATGGCGATACCGTCAGCGAGGAGGGTCCAGTTCAGTTCATATTTGTCCAGTCCGCTGAAGAAATTCTCGTTGTAGACTTCAAATCTGCGGCTCTGCAGGTCGATCGGACGGACCCAGATGTTCTGGTGGATATGACCGACTTCGTAAGCATGCGGATTGTAGACGCGGTCCGGACTGATGATGCCGTTGTTCTGGAAGTTCTGGTCGGAAGCGTCGTATTTGTTGAAGTCGCCGCCGTAACCGTAGATGTCCGTTCCCTCGCTGTTCTTCCAGTGGCAGGACTGGTCGACGAAGTCCCAGATGAAACCGCCCTGATAGTTCGGGTAGCGGCGGATGAGATCCCAGTATTCTTTGAAACCTCCCATCGAATTGCCCATGGCATGGGCATATTCGCATTGGATGAGCGGCTTGTTCGGCTTGTTTTCCAGATAGCTCTCGCAGGCTGCGTAGTCATGGTACATCGGGCAGAAGATGTCTGTTCCTTCTCCGCCTTCCGCGCGTTCATACATGACCGGACGCATAGGGTCTTCTGCCTTGATCCAACGATAGCAGTCCATGAAGTTAGGTCCCATACCGGCTTCATTTCCCATGGACCAGATGATGATGGATGGATGGTTGTAGAAGGTCTGGACATGTCTCTGGTTGCGCTGCAGGTGGGCAAGTCGGTATTGCGGATCACGGGCAAGCGTCTCCTTGCCGTAGCCCATGCCGTGAGATTCGATGTTCGCTTCAGCGACCACGTAGAGGCCATATTCGTCACACAGTTCATACCAGATCGGATTGTCCGGGTAATGGCAGGTTCTGACGGCATTGATGTTCAGTTCCTTCATGATGCGGATGTCCTGGAGCATGCGGGCTCTGGTGACGACATAGCCACCGTCAGGATCCATTTCATGGCGGTTGGCTCCTTTGAACAGGATCGGCTTTCCGTTGATGAGCACCTGTGCATCTTTGATTTCTACCTTACGGAAGCCGACTTTGAACGGGATGACCTCAGATACTTTGCCATTGACATGGGTCGTGGCGGTCAGGGTGTAGAGGTCAGGGGTCTCAGCGGTCCACAGCAGAGGGGCTTCGACGGCCATGGACAGCTGGTGTCTTCCGGCTCCATTGACCTGGGTCTCAGCAATGGTCTTCCCGGTCTTGTCGGTCAAGGTCAGGGTCGTGATCGCTTTTCCTTTGACGGTGCAGCTGATGTCCAGACGAGCGTTTCTGAAGGCTTCATCAAGGACTGGAGTGGCGCGAATGTCTTCGACACGGGCTTTTTCTCGAGTGTACAGCCAGCAGTCACGGCCGACACCGCTGTATCTGGAGAAGTCCTGATCTTCCAGGTAGGTGCCGTCGCACCATCTGAAAATCTGGAAAGCAATGAGGTTCTTGCCGGGTTTGAGGAGTCTGGTAAGGTTGAATTCTGCCGCCAGCTTGCTGTCTTCGCTGTATCCGGCGAATTTACCGTTGACCCATAGGGAGATGTTCGAAGTGACGGAACCGAAATGGGCGAAGATTTCCTTTCCTTTCCAGGATTGAGGAATGTCGATGACCTTTCTGTACGTACCGACATGATTTTCAGTGACCGGTACGATAGGAGGGTTGTTCTTGTACTGATTTTTCCAGGCATAACCTGTATTGACATAGAGCGGATCTCCGTATCCGTTCAGTTCCCAGAGTGCAGGAACTTCCATATGGTCCCAGCCGAGATCGTTGAAATCGGTCTTGTAGAAATCTGTCGGTCGCTGATCTGCGTGGCGGACCCAGTTGAATTTCCAGGTGCCGTTGAGGGACAGGTAATTGGAGGCTTCTTCAGGAATTCCTCGCTTGGCTTCTTCTGCAGAGGGGTAGGCGTACCAGCTGGTGTGTGACGGACAGCGGTTGATGGCATTCATTTCAGGATCTTGCCAGACTTGTCCGGGTTGTGCGTCCAGACTGACAGCGGCCAGGATCGACGCGAAGAGCATTGTTGATTTTTTCATGGATGAGATGTGGTCTTTAATGGATAATGCTTGCAAAAATAGCAAAAATCATTGAAAGGCAGGATACCTTGTCCGGACAATTCGTACCGGTATGGGGTATAGAAAAAAATGAGACAGCGTCGCATCTCGCGAGGCAGCCTCATACTAACCACATAATTAATAACACTAAAACTAATAACCATTCAATTGCGGTGGTCAGAACGACTTTAACCGAACAATTGAATTGCAAAGATATGTATTGCCTCTGATAAAAGCAAGTATTTTCTACGATTTTTTTTAACTTTGTGAACCGTAAGTATTTTGTCGCACAGCAGGTACTTATATATATATATGACCATCCTTGGAGGATGGCAGGAATAAATCTTATCACATATTATGTTTCAGAAATCTATCCACAAATTATTAAAGGGCAGTCTCTTTGTCTTGTCCTGTATCTGCTTTACTGCACTTCCGGTCAGGGGGCATGATCTCATCCCGAAACCGGAATCCGTTACTTTCATGCCAGGAAAAGCATTCTTGCTTAAAGAGGGCATGACTCTTTCTTATGATGCGGAGTCGGAACCGTTGGCCAGATACCTGGCAGAGACGCTTGGAAAATCAACAGGCTTCAACTTCCATATGAAAGAAGGGGGACGCAAAGGACTTGTTCTCCGTACGGACTCAGAAAAATCGACACGCCCGGAAGGCTATGAATTGAAGGTAACCTCTTCAAGGATTGAAATCACGGGTCATGATCCCGCAGGTACTTTCTATGGTATCCAGACCTTGCTTCAGCTTCTTCCAGAAGCCGTCTACAGTCGTGAACTGCAACGAGGGGTCTCCTGGGAAGTTCCTCAGGTGCAGATTTCCGATGCTCCGGAAAGACCGTGGCGAGGCATGATGCTGGATGTCGCCCGCTACTTTTTCGATAAGGAATTCGTGAAGAAATACATCGATATGATGGCGATGTACAAGTTGAACAAACTGCAGTTTCATCTCATCGATGATTCTGGCTGGAGGCTGGAAATCAAGAAATATCCTCGATTGACGGAGATGGGAGCCTGGGCCAAGACGGGTACTCATCCGATGGGTGGCTATTATACTCAGGAAGATATGCGTGAAATCATCGCCTATGCCCAGCTTCGTGGCGTAGAAGTCATTCCGGAAATCGAGTTCCCGGCTCATATGTTGTCGGCGGTCGTCGCTTATCCGTGGCTTTCCTGTACAGGAATCCAGCATCAGTTGCCGCTTCAGCATTTCATCAGTCGCGACCTGCTCTGCCTGGGCAAGGAAAGTTCCTATCGTTTCCTCAGCGATGTGCTCGATGAGGTCTGCACGCTTTTCCCTTCGCCTTATGTCAATATCGGTGGGGATGAGGCCGTCTATACCGAGTGGGAAAAATGTCCGGAGTGTCAGCGTGTCCGCAAGGAACAGGGACTGGAAAAGACTTCCGATCTACAAGGTTATCTGACCAATGTGGTCGCGGATATGATGGCTGCTAAGGGTAAGACCGTGACGGGTTGGGAGGAAATCCTGCTGCGTGGTGATGTCAGTCAGCCGTTGGTCGGAATGTTCTGGCATCATGCCAGTGACACTGTGAAGATTGCCGGCACCCCTCATAAGGCCGTGCTGATTCCGTCTAGTCATTTCTACTTTGATTTTCCGGAAAGTTCGACACCGGGCGAGGTCAAGGGCGCGACCTGGTTGCCACCGGTTTCTTTGGAGAAGGTGTATAGCCTGGATGTTCCGGATTATTCGCCGTCTTCCTGTGTTCTGGGTGTGGAAGCTTGTTTCTGGAGTGATCAGTTCATTCATGGCACCCTGCTTCAGGAAATCCCGTATCTCAATGAGAACCGTTCAGAAAACTATGCGGAATATTTCAGTTTCCCGCGTTTGCTCGCTCTTTCCGAAGTGGCCTGGTGCAAGTCTGCTGGCCGTGATTTCTCTGATTTCCGGAGTAGAATGAAAACTCATTATCGTCGCCTTGATGGAAAGGGATGCAATTATCGCGTTCCGGAACCGATCGTCACTCGTCTGGAAGAGGACGAGAAAGGTTATACCTTCGAACTGGAAACTCCGGTAGCTGGCGCTTCCATCCATTATACATTGGATGGCTCTTATCCGACCTTCCGTTCTCCGGAATATGCAGAAGCCGTGACTGTTGCCGACAAGAATGATTTCAAGGCTATCACAGTCGTTTCGCCGCGTCATTTCTCCTTGCCGTTGTATTATGAGCCAGATTATTCCGGCTACGAGGCTTTCGGAAAATATGTTGCTTCCTGGAAACCGGAGGATATCTCGTCCGATGGATCAGCCTGGCGTTTTGATTGCAGCGGAAAAATCACGGGCAATGGCTCTTACCGTCTTGCTTTCGTACCTCTGAAAGATTCTGCCAGCTTCCATGTGAAAGAAGTCCGCCTGTACAAAAGGGGAGAACTCCTTGCTGCTGCAGCTGCTGACCAGATGGTCGAGGAGGATGGGGCTCTGGTCTTTCCATTGACCGTCGAGCTCTTCGAGGCAGGAACACCTCTCTACATCGAAGCCTTTCTTTCCGCGGATGAGACCGCTGATCTCTCGGGTCATGTCTTTGTCCGTCAAAATTGATAGCTGACCATCTTCAAGGATGCGAAATGAAGAAGTAACCTCAGAGTTCGGTCTGGTTGCCTTAGCTCATAAGTTTAGAAAACATATCGCATCCTCACGCATTTAAAGTAAAAAGATAGCTGTTCTTCTGATAATCAGAGGGATAGCTATTTTTTCAGCTGAATGCTGATTTTCTGCTGTTTCTTGACGGGAACACGTTGTTCCGAATATCCTTGACGGGAGAAGATCAGGCTGCCGTTTTCGTGAGCCTTGATACAGTAGGCACCGGTGCCGTCTGTTGTGGCTGTGTATTTTCCGCTGCCGTCTGTTACCTTGACGCCTTTGATCGGAGTTGCCTGAATATCTCTGACAACGCCCTTGATCCGGATGATCTTTCCGGTTTCGGCAAGCGGAAGCGTTTCCGCTTCGGCAGGATCCGTTTGTTGTGCAGGCTTTCCCATCCATATTTTGCGGACGAATCGAATGTCGTCGGAAGCAGTACCGATCTGGATCTCGAATTCTCCATCTTCTGCAAAACGCTTTCCGGTCTCATCGGTCAGCCATAATTCGTGCATTGGTACAGCGAGCTGCAGCTCACGGGTCTCACCAGGCTCCAGAGCTACTTTTTCAAAAGCTTTCAAGGCCTTGACCGGGGTCATCACGCTGCTTACTACATCATGGACGTAGACCTGTACGACTTCTTTTCCGCTACGTTTGCCGCTGTTCTTGAGTCGGACATTTACTTTCACGGTGTCGTGCGGACTGTAATATGTCTTGTCAGTTTCGGCCTGGAGGTAATCGAAGCTGGTGTAGCTTAAGCCATGGCCGAAGGCCCAAAGGGCGTCCGGGCTTGAAAATACATAATCTCGACCGGGGTGCTCGTAACTTCCAGGTTCTTTGTAGAAGCCGCGGTCCGTGCTCAGGTGGTTGTAGAAGACGGGGAGATGACCTGTGCTCTGCGGGAAGGAGAAGGATAGCTTACCGGACGGGTTCACTTCGCCGAAAAGGACGGCAGCAATGGAATTTCCTTCTTCTTGTCCACCATACCATTGCACTAGAGCAGCGTCAGCATGTGCTTTTACCCATGGAATGGCAAAAGGTTTGCCGGCCACGAGTACGACAATCATCGGTTTTCCGGTTGCTTTCACGGCTTCCAGCAACTGCTGCTGGGCTCCGGTCAGGTTGATGTCGTTGAGATCGATGCCTTCACCGCTGGTGGACGGTTCTGTACTATGACGTACGAAGGCAGTGCTGGAACTACCGACGAAAACGATGCTGAGATCGCTGGCTTCAGCAGCTGCGACGGCTTCCGGAATACCGCTTCGGTCCAAGGAGGCAATGCTGCATCCGGCGGCATAACGGATCGTGAGATCCTTGCCGGCCAGTTTGCGGATACCTTCTAAGGGTGTGACGCCATCACTCTTTTTCTTGCTCCAGGTATAGTCTCCGAATTGTACTTTGTCCGCATTCGGTCCGATGACCGCAATGGAACGGAGCTTTTTCCGGTCCAATGGCAGCAATTCTTTTTCATTTTTCAGCAGGACAATGGATTCGTCGGCGATCTGTCGCGAAACGGCGATGCTGCGCTCATCCATGAGAGGCAGACGCCAGCTCGCTTTTTCCTGGAAAGGGTCTTCGAAGAGACCGAGACTGAATTTTGCCGTCAGCACGCGAAGAACGGCCTGGTCGATGAGGCGGGGATCAAATTCATTGGCGCGAATCAAGGCAGGCAAGGCTTGGAAACAGGAACTGGAGGCTTCTACATCCAGTCCGGCAGACAGCGCTTGACGAGCGGCTTCGACGTCATCGCTCGCAGTCTTATGGAAGGTCTTGAGCATGTCGATGACTCCCCAGTCGGAATAGACATAGCCTTTGAAGCCGAAGCGGTGGCGGAGAATATCTGTCAGCATGAATCTGGAAGCGGAATTCGGAGTGCGGTTCCAGGCATTGTAGCTGGACATGACTGCTTTTACGTCAGTCTCGGCAATGACCCGCTCGAAAGGTTTCAGATAGATATCCATGAGGTCACGTAGACCGCAGTCGACGGAAGCCAGGTTGAGACCGCTCTGTGGATTGCCGTGTGGGCCGTAATGCTTGAGCATCGGGGAAATTCCATAGTCCAGATAGCCTTTGGTTTCACCGATAGCCATTTCGCTGCACAGGAAAGGGTCTTCACTGTAGGATTCTTCCACACGGCCCCAACGGAGTTCGCGGACGACATCTATGCAAGGGGAAAGGACCTGACGGACGCCCATCGTATTCAGTTCGCCTGAAATGTATTTGGCTTTCTGATAGGCCAGTTCTTTGTTGAAGGTTGAACCGAGGGCGATGTTCTGAGGGTAAATGGTCGCGCCGTCGTGGACGACGCCATGGAGAGATTCCGCTACCGGGAAAGCCGGAATGCCAAGACGGGTTTCCTGAATCATGTAGGTCTGGATTTCACGGAAGGTCTCCCGGCAGTTTTCTGCGGATAGCGGGAAGCCCTCGAAGAAACCGAAACCGCGGTCTTTGCAGAAGTCGGCCAGTTTTTCCCGGTTGAGGATCTGACCATCAAAGACGTTCCAGGAATGGAGATGACTGATCTGTGCGATCTTCTCTTCGATCGTCATTCTTTTCAGGAGATCGGCAGCGCGGACCTCAGCTGGAAGTGCAGGGTTCCTGTAAGGGATTTCGTGGTCGTCGACGATGCCGGCAAACGAGAAAATGCTGAATGCAAAGAGTCCGGAAAGAAGGATGGAAATTTTCTTGAAATTCATGATTCTGGGGTTTAAGTTCTTGAATACAGAACTTCAAAAGTACCTAAAATTTGTCATTAAACAATAGGAAATGCTGTATTTTAAGGTATTTTGAAAAAACTCATTATCTTAGTAAGGGATTATTTGAAAACGTGTGACTACATTATATAAAGATATTTCCTGACGCGACAGATTCCATGAATCCACCAGGTATAGAACGCATAATTGATAATATGGCTCGCAACTCTTCCCAGAAGGCGTTGCAGGAGCTCTATATGCTCTATTATCAGCGACTTTACCGTTATGTCGGACTTTATGTGCGGAAAGATGAGGTCATCGGCGAAATAGTTTCCGATGTCTTCTTTGCGGTCTGGGAACAGCGCCTGGAGCTTCTTTCAGTCAAGAACTTCAATGCCTTTATCTACAGGATCGCAAAATACAAGGCCTTGAATTATCTCCGCAGGAAGAATCTCAACACCGTCGATATAGATCACATTCCTTTCGACCTGTTTTACGGAACAGCTACTTCACCGGAAGACGATCTGATTTCCTCAGAGACCGTCCACGAAATAAATGCAGCGATCGAACGGTTGCCGACCAAGTGCAAGATGGCTTTCAAGCTGGTCCGTGAAGATGGAATGTCTTATAAGGAGGCGGCTGATTTCCTGTCGATTTCTTCTCGGACTTTGGAGGTACATATATATAGAGCGGTGCGGAAAATCAGGGAAGTTCTAAAAAATCCGAAATAATCGGTTCTTTCAGTAAGTAGTGCGGCTGAATGTTGTTACTAAGAAAGTAGACAGCATGGATATGAACAATGACATAAACAGAATTTCAGAGGAAGAGCTTGATCAGCTGATGGCTGATGTTCTTTCCGGCAATGCGGATCCGGAGCAGGAAGTGCGGTTGTCCGCGTGGATTGCAGCTGATCCGGCACATGCACGGGAGTATGAGCTTTTCAAGAGTTACTGGAATGCTGAGCTGTCAGGTTGTTTTGAGATTGATGCGGAGAGACAGATGGCTAAGCTCATCAAACGGGTGGATGCCGATGCAAGACGTAGACATATCTTCTCTGTCAGAAACCTGTGGATGGCGGCCTCTGTGGCAGTGGCGCTGGTCTTGGGGGGACTGCTTGGATGGAACCTCAATCAGACAGAAGTCATCGAGTCCAAACAGATCTCGCTGATTACGGGTGAAAGCATCTCCACTTTCCATCTGCCGGATGGCAGTGAGGTGCATCTGAACAAGAACAGCCGACTTGATTACAATGGAAGTTTCGGAAAAGGAATCCGTAAGGTCCACTTGAGCGGTGAAGGTTATTTCGAAGTCAAGAGAATGGAGGATTGTCGTTTCGTCGTCGATCTGGATGGTGCGAGTGTCACCGTTAAGGGAACCTCCTTCAACGCATTCAACGATGAGAACTCAGGCATGAAAGGTGCGGCCCTGGTTTCAGGTTCGATCGAGTTCACTTCCCGGTCTCAGAGTGTCCAGCTGACTCCGTCCCGACAGGCATTGTATGACAGTGTCAATAATGAATTGACCATCAGTGTATTCGATCCGAGCATCGTTACAGACTGGAAGGATATGCTGTTCCGATACAAGTCATTGACCATGGCCGAATTGGCTGACCGGATCATGGATACTTACGGCATCAACATCGTGCTGGTTCAGGATATGACTGATGATCGGTATTCCGGCGCGATAGATGTCACGCTTCCGGTCAGCAGTGTCATGGATCTGATCACGATGCAGACCGGAACCACATGGATGAAGAAAAATGGAGTCTACTACATCTCCATGGATTGATTGATAAGATACACGAAAACTGAATGACGACCGAATTCTGGATATTTGCATCAATGTCTTCTTTCTCAAAGAGATAGAGAAGTCAGCATTGCCGTTCAGTGTACTGGATGATCGTAAAGATAAAGATATGAAAACAGAAATCAGACATAAGTCATCAATTTTGCTGGCACTTCTGTGCTTGGTCGGTGTGATTCTCGTGATTTCCATTCCTGATGGCGGATCCTGCCGGCAGAAGGTTCAGATCCGGGAGGAAACCGTCATGGATGCCGTCAGCCGCATTCCTTCGGTGGACAGTGTCATCTACGAAAAGGTGCTGTATCCTTATGAACACCTTACTTTGACTGAAACGGAGTTCTCTTGTCGTGGAAGACTCAATCACATGTTCGTCTTTCAGGTGGACCTTGGCCATGGATTGAATTTCCGGCCTTGTTCACCGGATAACCTCCCGATCGACGGGACCAGACAGGATATCCTTCTCCAGGCCCAGGCTGCTGAGAAAGCCGGTGTTCATGTTCTCTATGGAATCAATGCCGACGTCTTCGGTGGTTACAGATCCGATCTTCAGGGACTTTCTGTGCCTATGGGAGTCTTGTATGTCGATGGAAAGCCTTATCAGGATTTTTACCACGAAAATGCGGAAAACGTATTCTACGTTACTCGTAACGGTCACGTGAAGATCGAAAGATATGATCAGTTCGAGTCTGAACTCAAGAAAGTGAAACATGCGGTAGGTGCATGGCACACTTTGGTCTGGGACGGGCAGCCTGCCACGGTACCGGATGATATTCTTGGCCAAGGTTTCCATCCCAGAACTTTTATCGGTCTTACTCGTGATTGCAATACCGCATATGTATTTGTTGTGGATGGCAGGCAGCCGGGGTGGTCGGAAGGTCTGCAGATGCAGGACATGATCGATATCTGTCTTGCGACTGGCTGTGATCGTGCCGTCAATCTCGATGGCGGCGGTTCCACTACACTCGTCGCTCGTAATCCGGAAGGCTTCGTGGTGATGAACCGACCTTCTGATGAAGGAAATGTCTTACGCCCCGTCGTAGATGGATTGCTGATAGTTAAAGAATAACAATAAAAACTAATATGCTGAAAAATGAAGATTCTAAAAACTAAATTATCTATGATTGCATTCCTGATGCTTGTACTGTGTACAGGCATTCAGGCATCGGCTCAGTCTTTAAAGATATCGATTGATACCGGGAAAGAAATCAGCTTGGCAGAATTCTTCCGTAAAGTGGAACAGGCGAGCGATTATCTTTTCCAGTACAAAGATCAGGATATCCAAGGAAAGACAGTTCATCTCTCTGCCAAGGATCTTACCATCAACCAGTTGATGGATAAGGCATTGCGTGGTAAAGGATTGGGCTATACCGTCCGCTCGCGCTACGTCATCATCGAGAAGGTCGAGAAACCTGCTCCCAAGAAAGTCGAACGGCTGCAGCTTGAGGGTACTGTCCTCGATCAGGATGGATTACCGCTTCCAGGCGTGTTCGTGGTGGAGAAGGGTTCTTCCTCCAATGGTGTGACCACCGATCTGGATGGACATTACTCCATTCAGATTTCAGATCAGGTAAATGCTGCTCTGACTTTCTCTTGTCTCGGTTTCCAGACCCAGACTGTTGAGGTCCGTGCAGGCCAGACTCAGGTAAATGTTTCCCTTGTCGATGACTCCACCCTCCTTGACGAGGTTGTCGTCGTCGGTTACGGTGTACAGAAGAAACTTAACCTGACAGGTTCTGTCGCCACCACTTCCGGTGACGTTCTGGCAGAACGTCCGATTGCCAATGTCGCTCAGGGTCTCCAGGGTGTGATTCCGAACTTGAACATCACTTTCAACAGTGGACAGCCGGATGCACCGGCTAAGGTCAATATCCGTGGTAATACTTCGTTGAATGGTGGAAATGCACTCATCCTTTTGGATGGTGTGGAGATTTCCGACCTCTCATTGGTCAATCCTCAGGATATAGAGAATATTTCTGTGCTGAAAGATGCATCAGCCGCTGCTGTCTACGGTGCCCGTGCTGCATTCGGTGTGATGCTCATCACGACCAAGAAAGGTACAGCCGACAAGAAACCGCAGGTCAATTACAACAACAACCTGTCATGGAGTACTCCGGCTCGAATCAACCACATGAAAATGCCTCGTGCAGATGTTTGGGCGGAAATGTGGAATACGGCATGTGACAATGAAGGAGTCAAGCATTATTTCAATGACAAGTTCATGTCTTATCTCCATGCCTATATTGAAGATCCAGTCAATAATCCAGATGTGCTTCTTGATATCGAGGGTATCCAAGATTCAAGAAACACTCCGGCAAACCCAGGTTGGGCATTCGTATCCAATACAGACTGGCTGCAGGCTTTCTACAAGAAGGCAGGTTTCATGCACCAGCACAATGCCAGCGTCACAGGAGGCGGTAAGAATTCGAAATATTATGCTTCTATCGGTTTCAAGGATCAGGACGGTGTCTTCCGTTTCGGTAATGACAAGTACCAGCGTGTGAATGCGACCCTTTCGGTAGATGTCAGTCTTGCCAAATGGCTGGATGTCAGCTTCTCAACAAGAATGAACTATATGAAGAAGGACGTTCCGAATGTCGCTTCAAATGATGATTCCGCTACAATATATTATGAAGTGTATCGAATGTTCCCGACAATGCCTATTTTCCTTCCTAATGGTGACTGGGCAGGAATGAGACAATATCATTCTAACTGGAACATTATCGGAATCATGGCAAATTCCGGTAGAAGAGTGGACCAGACTTGGGATAACTGGTACACCGGTCGTTTTGACCTGCATCCGATCAAAGGCCTCCACATCAAAGGAGACTATTCCTACAATACTTTCTTCAGAAGATACAAAGCCCACGAAAAAACTTTTTATCAGAATTATCCAGAGGGAAGAGATCCAGAAATCATTGGAGAACCGAATGGCGTGAAGAACAGCCACCAGAACAATAACTATCAGGCATTCAACATCTGGGCTGAGTACAAACACACCTTCGCTGACAAGCACAATATGTCTGTCATGGCTGGATATAACCAGGAGCAGAAGACTTTCTATACCAACTCTCTGACCATGAAGAAGCTGCTGGATAACAATCTCCCGGTAACCGATATGGCTCAGGAATACTCCAAGAACTCGGAGGTCAACACTCTCTGGAGAGTTCAGGGTACTTTCTTCCGTTTGAACTATGACTTTGATTCACGTTACCTCCTTGAGGTGAACGGTCGTTATGACGGATCTTCCAAATATGCGAAAGCAGATCGATGGGCCTTCTTCCCATCCGCATCCTTCGGTTGGAATATTGCCCGTGAGCCTTTCATGCAGAATGCCAATCATGTAGTATCTGACCTGAAGCTCAGATACTCCATGGGTATGCTCGGTAACCAGGTAACGGACGGATACCATGACTACATGTCCATCATCGAGGCTAAGCCTCTCAATGATTATATCTTCGACAACAAATTGGCTGAGGGTCTGACTACACCGAGCATCCCTTCTTTGGTGACATGGGAAAAGGTCGTGACTTATGACTTGGGTCTTGACTGGTCATTCTGGCAGAACCGTCTTACCGGATCGTTCGACTGGTATATCCGTGATACTAAAGGTATGGTCCGTACTGTCACTCTTCCTGCTACCTTCGGTACTTCAACTGGAAAAGAGAATGTCGCAGACATGAGAACCATCGGTTGGGAGTTCGATATCAAATGGAGAGATCGTGTTGACGATGTCCTCGGTAGTCCTTTCGATTACGGCGTCGGTATCGGCTTGTCTGACTATCAGGCAACCATCACCAAGTATGATAACCCGACCGGTGCGCTGAAGGATTTCTATAAAGGCAAGAAGATGGGTGAAATCTGGGGCTATGAGACAAGAGGATTCATCCAGGATCAGATAGAGGCTGAAGAAATGGGTGAAGTTCAGAAATATCTGAGTTCCAAGTGGTATCCGGGTGATATTCGTTACAAGGACCTGAATGGTGACGGTTATATCAATACCGGTAAGAATACCTTGGATGATCCGGGAGACCGCAAAGTGATCGGTAACTCGACACCACGGTACCGTTTCAATCTGACAGGTAATTTAGGATGGCATGGCTTCAACCTTGATTTCGCTTTCGAGGGAGTTGCAAAGAGAGACGTTTGGATCAGTTCCGATGTGTTCTGGGGATTTGCCCGTGACATCTATAATTCTTCTGTCATGGAGTGGCATGTGGATAAGGTCTGGACGGAACAGAATACAAATGCGTATTTCCCTCGTCTGATGTACAGTGGAAACAGCAAGAGTAAGCAGGTGCAGACAAAGTATCTTCAGAACGCTGCTTATCTGAGATTGAAGAATCTCACATTGAGCTATGACCTGCCTCAGGCATGTCTGGACAAGATGAAGATTTCCAAAGCCCGTATATACGTTTCCGGCATGAATGTGTTTGAAATTACGGCACTTCCTCCTTTCATGACACCGGATATCGTTGATCAGATTGCAGGTGCAAAAAATTTGCTGTCTGGAAATACAGGTAAAGAGTACACCTTCCTGAGAAGTTGGTCCCTTGGTTTGAACATTACGTTCTGATAAAAATCAACATAATAGAATTCGATAACTAATGAAAAGAACAATATCTATAATATTACCATTCTGTGCTCTCATTTTGGGTGGCTGCAACTATCTGGATACTATTCCAGGAGATTCGCTTACGGGAGAGCACTTCTGGCAGACCGCCAATGATGCTGCGCTTCAGCAGTATTGCAACACCTATTACCCGTCTCTGATTATCGGCCATGGCGCACCGAATGGGTGGGATTGTGGTCCAATGTTTACTGAGGAGTACAGGACCGACAACATACTGCCTTCCGGTCAGAATGCATTTGCCTATGGTCAGAACATCATCAAGAATACTGATTCAAGATGGAACTGGAAAGTAATCCGTGGTTGCAATACTTTCATTGAGAACTACGAAAAATCTCCTGCATCCGAGCAAGGAAAAGCAAAGGCCGCTGGCCAGATGTACTTCTTCAAGGCCTGGGATTATTTCAACAAGGTTGTTGTTTTCGGCGATGTGCCATGGTATGATTCCGGATCGGATAAGACTGACCCTTCGCTCTATAAAGGCCGTGATTCCAGGATTCTGGTCATGAAGAACATTGTCAAAAACATAGACAAGGCCATTGAGCTTCTTCCAGTGAAGACGGAGGAATATATGGTCAGCAAGGATGCCGCGCTCTGTCTCAAGGCAAGGATCTGTCTGTTTGAGGGAACCTGGCGAAAATATCGTGGCATAGAGGGTGCGGAAGAATATCTGAAGTTGGCCTACGATGCGGCCGGCGAATTGATGAAACCGGAATATAGTTACAGCCTTTATACCGAAGGTGGTCCGGATGAATGCTATTTCAACTTGTTCGTGCAGGACGATTATAAAGGCAATCCGGAGATCATTCTGTCTCGCCAATATAATCCGGACATTAACTCAGGTCACGAAATTCATATGCAGATGTCCAACTCCGGACATGGTATGAGCCGTGATGCGTATGAAGAATATCTTTGTTCCAATACAGGTCTTCCAATTTCCATTTGCGGATGCCATGACTACCATGATGGCTTCCTGAAGGAGATTGACCACAGAGACCTCCGTCTGGTCCAGACTATCTGTGTTCCTGATGCCAATAGCAAGCACCATCATTTCCTGTATAAAAATATGGGAACCGAAAGTGAGGTCGACCTCAAGGGTGGTGCTCCAAACATTCTCGGCCATCTCTATTCCAATCAGGAGCAAGGTCGTTATTTCTTCAGCAGTTCCAGTACAGGATATGCGATCTGCAAGCATTTCTCAGAAGAGGATTATGCCATCATGCAGCATCACAAGGGAAAAACCGACTGCCCTGTCATGAGATTTGGTGAGGTCCTCCTCATCCGTGCGGAAGCAGGTGCTGAACTTGGTGTGCTGACACAGGAGGAATTGGACAAGACTGTCAATAAGCTTCGTGACAGAGTCGGTTTCCCATTCCATCTGACAATGCAGCCGACACATGATCCTAATCTGGAAGAGAAATACCCGAATGTGACGGGTCCGAACGCAGACTTGATTCGTGAAATCCGTCGTGAACGCAGGGTAGAACTCTTCTGTGAAGGCTATCGTTGGAATGATATCATGCGTTGGCATGTAGGAGATGAAATCTTCAATCATCGTGAACGTAGGGGAGCTTACATGGATCCGGCTCTTTATACCAAAGAGGAAATCAAGACCATCGGCGATCTTGTCGGTTTGGATGAGAATGGCTTTATCATGCCATACAAGGTGAAGGGACAATACAAACCTAACTTCACAGAAAAGAATTATCTCTCTAACATTCCTTTGGATGAAATTGCACTCAATCCAAAGCTGGAACAGAATCCAGGTTGGTAATAAAAGAATTAAATAACAAACAGCATATGAAATCATTGAAAAAAATACTTCTTGGTGCAACTGTACTTTTTGCTGGTATCTTTTCAGTATCCTGTGAAAAGGACAATCTCGGAAAACCGGTTGAACCGAAATTGGAAATTCAGGAGCTCGTCGAGGTGGAAGCCGCAGGTGGCATAACAGAAATTCCGCTTGTCTCTTCCTATCCTTGGATAGCCTCTTCAAATGCGGACTGGTTTAAATTCAAGAAGAACAGGGGACAGATGAAACTGAAGGAAAAGATCGTGATTGAGGTGAATCCTAACCCTTCTTCTGAAAGCCGTGAGGCAGGAATCCAGATCCGATTGATGGATCAGATGTCCGCCAACATCATCATTAGACAGAAAGGAAAATAATTCAACGGAGAGAATAATAAGATTGAAAAGGATACGGGTTCTGCCTTTTCAGAATCTTCATCATATATCAGAACTCAATAATATCTAACTAATAACATAATGAAAAATTCAAAATTGATAGGATTGTCCATGATGATCCTCGGTGCAGTTGCTTGCACGAAAAATGGAGTCGAACCAACGAAGGATCCTGTCCTCAGACCGATCAGACAGGTCGTCGCAATGGATGGCCAGAAGGAAGTCGCTGCTGAAATTGACCATGCTGCACGTACTATCAAATTCGCCGCATTTGAAAACGTAGAAGATCTGTCAGCTGTTGATGTGAAATTCAAGGTGGCAGAGGGAGCAACTCTTGTTTCTCCTAAAGAGGTGGCAAAACTTGATTTGACCAAAGCCGTTGAAGTGGTCGTCAACAATGCTGTCATTAACTTGACGTACACCATGACTGCCGAGAAGCCAGTCTTGAACCCTGTCAAGAAAGCAGGATTTGAGCCGGCTGAGAATTATGGCAATTTCCCGGAGCATCTTAAACTTTATGTAAACAATAAGTTGGGCGCTGACAAGAAAGTCATCGGTTATCTTGCCGAGATTTCCAAAGGCGCGACTATTTCAGTTCTTGGAAACGGCGATAATAATGCGGAACCTAAGAAGACAATCATGGATTGGGCAAACGAACAAAAGGATTGGACTTTCTATTTTAATTGCCTGAGCGGAATGAAGTCAGCTACGGTAGTTGATGAAAAACTCATTTACTCTTCTGGTAGTCCTTTCCCTGTATTCGCTGTTGATAATGACGGTTCATTTACAGTTTGTCCTCAGCGTCATAAGAAGGTGGATGGCAAATATGTGGATGTCCTCGAGAAGCTTGATCTGACTGGCAAGGTCATCAATGACAATTGGTTGCCAAAAGTTGCTTGTGGCGGTTACTATATGGTTGCAGCCAATGGCAAGGCACTTTCTGACGAAGAGATGAAGAAGACAGGCGCATTCAATACATGGTTCAACGGTGATGCTACTGCCGGCCGTGAATTCATCGGTGTCAACAAAGCAGGTGACAAGGCATATTGCCTGGTCGTTGGAAATGCTGAAGGTGGCTTGTCAATGAGAGAGGCAGTCGCTGTCATGCTTTCAGTAGGTTGCAAAAATGTCATGACGCTTGAAGGTTCTTCATCTGCAAATATGCTTGTACGTGGACAAGCAACAGTCAAGATGGAGAAATTCAAGTCAATGGGCAGCATCCTTGTTGTAAAATAATTATCTGATATTGATTTTCTTACTTAGAGGGAGTCTGTTAAAGACTCCCTCTTTCTTATGAATAATTTGAATTTTATGCGTAATTTCATTTCGTTTCTAATTGTCATTTCCGCGTTTTTGCCTGTTGCTCTCACAGCACAGAATTCCAGAGAGTACATTTCAAAGGATGTCGCACGTTCGGCGGGTTTCTATCATTCTTATGAGACGCCTCAGAAGTCGTTTTCGAAAGCTGACAGGCCCAAAGGATACAAACCATTCTATATCAGCCATTACAGCAGGCATGGCAGTCGGTGGCATGCTTCTGAAGCTCGCTATTTCGGTACTCTCCGTTTTTTCGAGGAGGCAGATAGCCTGGGCGTTCTGACATCGACCGGAAAACGTTTCCTTGATGATCTCCGGATCATTGCCGCAGATGCCGAAGGTCATCTCGGGGATCTTTCTCCACGTGGCGTCCGGGAGCACAAGGGGATAGCAGACAGGATGTATCGGGCTTACCCGGAAGTTTTCCATAAAGGTGCCGCTGTCGATTCCAGATCTTCCGTTTATGTCCGCTGTGTGCTCAGCATGGCTGCTTTCAATGAAAGCTTGAAAGAGCATGAACCGGGACTGCAGATGACCCGCGAATCCAGCAAGAAAGCGATGGAGGTCCTCTGTCATTCCACGGGAAATGCCGGTTACGGTAAAGAACTGAACAATCTGACCGATAGCCTCAGAAAGGCATGGATCCCTACGGATGCTTTCATGGACCGTCTTTTCACCGATGGAGGTGTACATCTGGAAGGTCGGATCCGTGATGAAGAATCTCTGATGTATGACTGTTTCGAACTGGCCGGTGTCATGCAATGTTGTGACTATCTGGGTATAGACCTCTATTATATCTTCAATGAGGATGAAATCTATGCACTCTGGAGATATCTCAATGCTTATGCTTACAGCCTCTTCGGACCTGCAGTCAAATATGGTGATAGCCATCTGAACGATGCAAAGGTCTTGCTGAAGGACTTCATTGACAACGCGGATGCTGTTATTGCCGGTAAGAAGAATATTGCCGCAAGCTTACGTTTCGGCCACGATGCGAACATCATTCCTTTGGTATCTCTCATGGAAATCCAGTCTTCTTCCGCTCGTGTGGAAGTTAAAGACGTTACGGAGCATTGGAATATCTCTGCTGTCTCTCCGATGGCGGCCAATCTGCAGCTCATCTTTTTCCGCAACCGGAAAGGGAAGGTGAAGGTCCGTGTACTCTACAACGAAGAAGATGCCGGACTCCCTATTGAAGGAGCGCCTTATTATGATTGGGATATTTTGAGAGCATATCTTGTTTCCAAACTGTAATAATACTATCTTCAAAACGTACAAAAACGAAAATAAAATATGCGAGGTATAGAAAAATGGGCAGCCGTCCTGGCTGCAGCGCTTACTCTTTTTCAGGCCTGTGAACCGATGCAGACCGAAAAACCGGTAGAATCCGGAGAAGTGACCCTCTTCCTTCCGGGCCACTTGGACGGCAAGATGAATGCAGCCTACAATACTCTGACATGGACTGCCGCTGACCGACCTTTGCTGGTGCGGATCGCGGATGACCAGCGTTTCTTATCAGAAACAGCGAAAAATGTGACATTGGCAGAAGACGGTTCTGTCCGTTTCTCCTACCGTTTCCCTTCTGCGGCAGAAGAATTCCGTTATTGGTGCTGTCAGAACGGGGTGCCGACTTCAGCCGAGTTCGCGAAGTCCGTCAAGGCTTGGCCGCTCTTCATCCCTACGGTCCAGCACCCTCAGGCGCAAGCCATTGATCCGGCAGCTGACGTCCTGGTATCTAACTTGAGCTTCACACTTCCGCAGGAGTTCTTTGCAGACAATGAACTGGAACTCCGTCTGAAACGTCTGAATGCCGTTGCAAGGCTGAAGCTTTCCGGTATTCCACGTGATTATCGCCTGAAGGAAATCCAGCTTGTCGCTCCAATGGCTCTGAACGGTAAGCGTGATTATAATGTAGTAGAAGAAAGACTGTCGAATTCTTATGCCGAGGAGGCTAGGTTGACGCTCAGTTTCGGTGACGACGTTGAAGTACAGCGTGATGCTGAAGGTCGACTCATTGCTTGGGCTTCATGCTGGCCGGGTGTCATCGAGCGTTATCAGGTATTGGCTAAGACGGTTGATGCATCTGGAGAGTCGCACGAATACCGGGCTGAAATCAAGCCTTTCACTTCAGCTGTCCTCTTGGAATCACAAGTGGTGACTGAATGGCCGCTGGAAATGAAAGATGTGAAGGATGTTCCGGTTCTTCCGGAAACTCCGGAAGGTCCGGAAGGTGTCCTTCATGGTCAGCAAGGTGCGACGCTTGAACTCTTCAAGAAAATCAAGGCCTATGCCGACAACGGTATCTCGATGGTTGAGGATTGGTGGACGCATCAGCTCGGCTATCAAGGCGTAGCCATCCATGAGGCGAAAATTATCCAGTATGGTGCTCCGGTCCATATGTGGATTCTTGAAGCAGATCCTTCGAAGGTCGGTTTCGCTCTGGGAACTCCTCACGGCAGCAACCGTGTTCCGGCACCTTCTCTTCAACAGGTCAGCGGTCAGGCTGAGGTTGCGCTCAATGCCGGAAAGAAGGTGATTGCGGCCATCAACGGCGATGCCTGGGGCGCCCGTGGCGGTAACTATACCTATGGTGTCATGTTCAAGGACGGGGAATGTCTGAAGAATTGGGCCGTCAATGCTAATGATATCTCGAATACAGATACTTTTTATGTTCTTGACGATGGACACGCAGGGATTGTGGACGAAGACGATTTCAAGGCGCTTGCCCAGGTCAGAAAGGTGGAAACAGCTATCGGAGGATGGTACCGTCTCATCAGCCAGGGTGGCGAATCCTACGCTCAGTCTGGTGCGAAGGATGGAGATCCGTTGCTGCGTGATAGAAACAAGACTTCCGGCAGTCTCCGGGATTTTCTGGATGTCCAGCCTCGAACGTTCTTAGGCGTTTCTGAAGATAGAGTCTATCTGGTCGTCGTGGATGGTCGTCAGAAGGGATGGTCGTCAGGCTTGACTCTCAATGGTTGTGCTCGGCTCCTCTATAGTTTAGGTTGTAAAAGAGGTGTCAATCTGGACGGCGGAGGTTCTTCTGTCATGATAAAAAGGTCTGGTAACGGATTCAAGGTACTGGATCGTCCGTCTGATGGTGCAGAACGTAATGTAGCGAATTCTTTGCTTGTTGTAGCAAGGTAAATGAAATTATAGTTCAAATGTCAAGCCGGTATGCCGTGTGCATGCCGGCTTCTATGCGTTCAGGGATGCTTGTTCTTCGTCAGCCTTTCAGGTTCAGCATCGCGTGGAAATCTGTTTTTACTGCCTTTGAAATACAGAGTCAGGTTCTTCTGAGTACAAAACGAGTTTTTCAAGTCCGTTGACAGAGCTTTACGGTACGATATCTCATGTGGAATGTTAATTTTGTATTTGATTGATAACACGAAACAAGATGAAGAAAACAATCCTGATGTTTCTGGCGGTTCTGGCTACCCTTGAAGTGCCTGCTGCCATCAATGGTCAATACTCTTTCGAAAAGACATGTCCTGCTTTCATCACTGTCAAAGGTGGGGGAAAGGCAACCATTTCTCCGGATCGTTTCAAAGATGGCAGGGAGTCTCTGGAATTTACCTGGCTGGGACAGGCTGAACTCTCTTTCAACAATTCGGCTGAACTTCAGGCTTCCATGGAGGTCCTCAAGGCCGGCATGATGTTCTGGGTCTATTCTCCGGAGGCTTTGTGTGCTCCTTTGCGTTTCACTTTCTGGAATGCGGAAGGTCAGAAAATCTGCTGGTTCGATTTCCACATGGATTTCCGCGGGTGGAGAACGGCTTGGATCCGTTACGATGACATGCGGACGGAGAGCGGCTATTGGGCGGACCTTCCTTTTGCGGAGCGCGACAAGAATGCCGTTCGCATGACCGTCACGACGCCTCCTTCCGTGCCGTCCGGAAAGATCTGGCTGGACCGTCTTTCTTTCAGAACCGTCAGATTGCATGACCAGATCACTCCGGACCAGCAGCTGCCGGACAATAATAAGCATCTTTCCAGGAGAGCGATGTGGCATTGGTGCCGGACTTGGGAGTGGTCCCAGTATCCGGAACTCCGGCCGGTGGCGCTTTCTGTCACACAGCAGGAAATGGTGGACCGCATGATCGGGAAACTGGACGACTGGTCCCGGAACGGGAATCCTTCTCCTCAATATACGGAGGGGACTTTGATGCCGCGGGTCGAGAAAATGCTCGCCAGGTATGGACTGCACCGTCGTCCGGACGGTACGGTCGCCGGTCAGCCGCTGCTCAGCGATGACGAATACAACAATGCCAGGGACGAGATGAGAATCAGTTTCATTCAGGATATCGTCTACTGGTGTGCTCTTGATTATCTATATACCGGCAATCCGGTGAGCGTGGAGACGGCGATGCTGGCGATGGATCATGCGATCGAGCAGGGGTTCGCCTACGGTAGCGGTCAGGGAACGAATCATCATTATGGCTATCAGGTCCGTAATCTATATAAGGGTATCTGGATCTTGCGGAAAGAACTTGCGGCGGCTGGAAAACTTCAGGACTATGAGAAAGTCCTGACTTACTGGAGCGGCATCGGTGAAGTTCGTAAGCCGTTGGAGGGGCAGCGGGACGAGATTCTGGACAGCTGGCATACGCTCCAGATGGCGAAGGTCATCTCTGCGCTTCTGCAGGAAGAGGACGGGATGAAATACGCTTACATGAAAGCCTTGACTGACTGGACCGGCAAGACCATGCGTTGTACGGATGGTACCTTGGGCGGCTTCAAGGCGGACGGTACTTCTTTCCATCACGGTGGACATTATCCGGCTTATGCCGTCGGCGCTTTCGCGGAACTTGGGCTTTTCTGTGAACTGATCCGAGATACGGATCTGGTGCTTGACCTGGAAGGCCGCCGTTGCATGAAACGATCGCTGCTGGCGCTTCAGAATTACTGTCAGGTGCGTGACTGGGGCTTCGGTGTCTGTGGAAGGCATCCGTTCGGAGGACATATCCCGGAGGCGGATGTCGCGGCTTATGCTCGTCTGGCTTTGCTCGGTGACCTGCGGGAAGACGGACACGACTCCATTGACCCGGATCTCGCCGGAGCTTATCTGGCGCTGGAGGGAAAGAACAAGGAATATAAGTCGGTTTTCAAGAAACTGGGTATCCGGAAAGTGTCTCCTGCTGACGGCTTCACAGTCTATAATTACGGGGCCTTCGGCATTCATCGTCGGGAAGGCTGGATGCTGACCTTGAAAGGCTACAATACGGATGTCTGGGCTTCGGAGATCTATACTCATGACAACCGTTACGGTCGTTATCTCAGTTATGGTTCTGTTCAGCTTATCGAAGGGGATTCTGCTGAGGAAAGCGGCTATGTGCAGGATGGTTGGGATTGGAACAGGATTCCTGGCGTGACGGCGGTGCATCTGCCGTTCGATCTGCTGGAAAGTCCGAACAAAGGTACCTTGATGGAACGGAACGATTCCAGATTCCCGGGCGTGTCATCGCTGGAGGGAAGGAACGGCTGCCTGGCTTTCACCTATGTGGAGAAGGACCGTCCGAATTTCTGCGCCGGCGCGACGGCGACGAAATCTGTCTTCTGCTTCGACAACAGGATCGTGCATGTCGGAACCGGTATCAGCAATGATGCACAGTATCCTACCGAGACTGTTCTTTTCCAGACTGCTCTCGAATCGGAAAATGTGGAGATCGATATCAATGATTTCTATACCACTGATTTCCCTTATGCCTATGAACGGCGGGAACATGGGCCGGTCGTCCTGACCGATGTGAAGGACAATTACTACATCATCAGGGACGGTTGCGGACTCAACGTAGAGAAGAAGCTGCAGGCTTCTTCCGATGATACGAAGAAGAAGACCGGTCGCGGCGCTTTCGCTTCGGCCTGGATCAATCATGGCATCGCTCCGAAGGGGGCATCTTACGAATACCTGCTGCTGGTGAAACCGACGATGAAGGAGGTCTCCAGGTCCAGCAGAAAACTTCCGTACAAGGTGCTGCAAGCGGACAATGTTGCTCATGTGGTGAAGGATGTACCGACCGGCATCACCGCTTATGTCAGCTATGGTGGCTATGGGTCGAAGAAGACGACAGTCGCTGCTATCGAGGCAGAGACCATCGTCATGGAGCGGATGCGGGAGGATGGAAGCCTCGTCATGAGCATCTGTACTCCGGACCTTGGCATTACGGAGAAGGCTTATACGACTCCGCAGGCCAGTCAGCCGCTGATCAGGACGGTGACTTTGAACGGAAACTGGAAACTTGCGGCCGGAAACTCTCAGGTGAAACTTTCCGCAATGGAGGGCCAGACTGAGGTGATGGTCACTTGCCTTCATGGTCAGCCGGTGGAGTTTGTACTGGTGAAATAACTTGAATTATCAACAACCAACTTAATGACGCTATTTATGAAACAAAATCTGAAAAAAATTCTTTTCTTGATGGTTGCGTTGTGTTGTGCCTTACAGGTGAAAGCACAGGATGTGACTGTCAAAGGTCGTGTCGTCGACAGTTCAGGTGAGCCTTTGCCTTATGTCACGGTTTACCAGGACGGAAAGACATCGAACGGAACGACTTCGGACGGTAACGGAAATTATATGATCAAGGTTCCGTCAGACGCGACGGTCGTCTTTGCATTTCTGGGTTTCAATGATGCCCGTGAAGTGGTGTCCGGAAGGACCGTCATCAATGTCACTATGAAGGAAGAGGCTTTGTCTCTTGACGATGCTGTCGTGGTCAGTACCGGTTACAATACCGTATCCAGACGAGATCTGACCGGATCGGTCAGCAAGGTAGATATGGATGATCTGATCAGGAAGCCGGTCACGAATTTCGATCAGGCTATCAAAGGTAAGGTCGCCGGCGTGGTCGTCACGACCTCCGACGGCTCGGTCGGTTCTGAGGCCAGCATCACGATCCGAGGCAACAACTCATTGACTCAGAGCAGTGCTCCGCTCTATGTGATCGATGGTTTCCCATCAGAGAGTTCCATGGCGACGTTGATCAATCCGGCGGATATCGAGTCCATCGATATCCTCAAGGACGCTTCCGCTACGGCGATCTACGGTGCCCGTGGAGCCAACGGTGTCATCGTCATCACGACTCGTCAGGGATTGGAGGGAAAGCCGAAGATCACTTTCTCTTCTTCCTGGACCGGCAGCTTCATCGCGAACAAGGCGGATCTGATGGACGGCTATGAGTTCGTGCAGCTGCAGGACGAAGTCTATACCTCTCTTGGAAAAGAGAACCCTTATTTCACTCCGCTGGAGGACGGGACCGTGCCGACGCTTGACAGCTATAAAGGACTGGGAACGGACTGGCAGAATCAGATCTATCGTCCATCATTGACCCAGAACTACAATCTTTCGATATCCGGTGGAAACGCGAAGGCAGACAATCGCTATAATGTCAGCCTTTCGGCCTTGGATCAGGATGGTATCATCGTCAACTCCAATTTCCAGAGATATCAGGGAAAGATCAACTTCCACCAGAAGATTGCAAAGGTGATCGATTTCGATCTCATCGCCAACTATTCCAGAGCGGTCACTTCCGGTACGAACCCGACCGATGCTCACAGTACTTCTTCAGCTTCCGGCTGGCTGCTCTATTCCGTATGGGGCTATCGTCCGCTTAAGCCGCTGTATCTGGGACAGGCCGAGGATTCGCTTGTGGAAGATATCATCGATGCTGAACTCGCTGATCCGAATGACTACCGTTTCAACCCGGCGAAGACCGTCCGGAACGAACACCGCAAGAGAATCGTGGATTATTTCAATGCTAATGTCGCCTTGGGCTGGGAGATCATCGAAGGACTCAAGCTCAAGGTAAGCGGGACCTATACGACGAATGCCAGCCGTAGAGAGGAGTTCAACGGCTCGGAAACCTATACCGGTTATCCGGGTTCTTCTTCCGGCAAGGGTATCAACGGTGGTATCTTCTGGAACAAGAAGACTTCCTGGCTCAATGAAAACTTGCTGACCTGGACGAAGAGATTCCGTCAGAGTCATAATCTCCGGATCATGGGAGGTATCACTTTTCAGGGAGAGACGGCAGATTACCATGGAACCAGAGCGGAGCATATCGCTTCCGAGACGCTCGGGTTGAACGGTATGCATACCGGAAAATACCTGACGGTCGTTCCTTATCAGTATGACTGGAGGATGATGTCCGGACTTTTCCAGCTCAACTATAACTACAAGTACAAGTATTATCTGACAGCTTCCTTCCGTGCGGATGGTTCTTCCAAGTTCCCGAAAGAAAACAGATGGGGCTATTTCCCATCTGCAGGTCTATCCTATAACTTCAGCAGGGAAGAGGCGCTGAAGAACCTTCCTTGGCTTTCCAACGGTAAACTTCGTGCTACATGGGGCCTGACGGGAAATAACAGGACTTCCACGCCATACGATCATTATTATCAGCTCACTGCCATTCCGGGTGACCAGGGCTCTTTCGACTATGTCATCGACAATAAGAATGTGACGGGCTATTTCCCGTTGAATCTGGGCAATAAGGATCTGAAATGGGAGACGACCGAGCAGTGGAACGTCGGTCTCGACATGGGATTCTTCGACAGCCGTATCAAGTTCACGGCAGATTGGTATTACAAGACGACCAGGGATCTTCTCCTGATGGCGACGATGCCGAGTTCTTCCGGTTATACCAGTGCCATGAGGAACATCGGCTCGATGAGGAACCAGGGCTTCGAGTTCACCATTGATCTGGTACCGGTACGGACCCGGAACTTCACTTGGAACATGAACTTCAACATCGCCATGAACCGCAATACGGTCCTCTCGTTGAACAACGACCAGAAATCGCTGATGACTCTCGTGTCTTGGGAGAACAAGTTCAATACTCAGTATCCTTACATCACGCAGGTCGGTAAACCTTCCGGCATGATGTACGGCTACATCTATGAGGGAACCTACAAACCGGAAGATTTCGTCGGAGGAACGGTCCTCAAGGACGGCATCGCCCACTTAAGCCAGTTCAATCGGGATGTCATCAAGCCAGGTGATCCGAAATACAAGGATATCAACGGTGACGGAATTGTGGATGACAACGACCGTACCATCATCGGTTGCGGACAGCCGCTGCACACGGGTGGTTTCTCCAACTCCTTCACTTTCTATGGCTTCGATGTGAATATCTTCATGACCTGGAGCTATGGCAATGATGTCCTCAATGCGAACAGACTCATCTTCGAGGCTGGAGACAAGGCCAATCTCAACTTGCTGAGATCTTACAAGAACCATTGGACTGCCGAGAATCCGGGCAGTGACATTCCAAGGGTCAATGCGAACGGCAACTATGTCTATTCTTCCAGAGTCGTGGAAGATGCTTCTTTCCTCCGGCTCAACAATATCTCCATCGGCTATACGCTGCCGAGACAGGTGCTGAGGAAGATGCATTTCGACAATCTGAGAGTCTATCTCTCTTTCGACAACATCGCGACCTTCTCCAAGTACAGTGGACCGGATCCTGAGGTGAATACTCGCAGATCTGTGCTGACACCTGGTTTTGACTGGTCTGCTTATCCACGTGCATTCGGTGTGACCGGAGGCCTTTCATTCACATTCTAAAGCAAGTTCTTATGAATAGGAAAATATATAATACATTGATTCTACTCAACATCGGGTTGATTGCAGCTTCCTGCAATTTTCTGGATGTCGATCCTCAGATCATACAGGAAGAGGAATTCTACAAGACAAAGGAAGAGGCGTTTTCTGGTCTCGTGGGGGTTTACGGCGCCATGAGCCGTCCATATTTCTATGGCGAGTCCTATTCCATCACTCTATCTTATGCGGATGACCTGTGCTACTACAACAGGAACAACCAGAGCAGTCTGGCTTCCCAGTATAAACATGATGCGACGGATCTCGACGTCTATCGGGCATGGACGGATATGTATGCAGGCATCAAGAACGCGAATTCGTTCCTCGATGTCCTCGACCACCGTTCCGCAGAAGAGCGCGAGAAAATCGATCCGGAGGGGTATTATTACAATGAGGCCCGTTTCCTCAGAGCGTATTACCATTTCCTGATCGCACAGGCCTGGGGAGATGTTCCGTTGAGGAACATCGCGCTTCGTGATGCTTCGGAGACGACAGCGCTCCAGCTGGGGGCTACTCCTCAGTATGAAGTGCTGAAATGGGTGGCAACGGAAATGGAAGCCTGCATTCCGCTTTCCTGTCCGCTCCATACCATCGCACCTTCCCGTGCGAACATGGATACGATGAAAGGTGTCCTGGCTCGTGTGTATCTCTTCATGGCCGGTGAATCCATCGTGGATGCCGACGGCGCTCCGCTTTCCGCAGAAGTCAAGACCGGTTACTGCAAGAGAGTGCAGGAACTGACGAAGGAGATCATCGACGGCAAGGCGCACCGCCTCAATCCGGATTATACCAAGGTCTTCATCAACATGATCACGGATGCTTACGATACGGACTATCACGAGTCCATGTGGGAGGTGGATTTCAAGGGAGACCGTACTTCCGCCGATCGCTGGACGAATGGTAAGAACGGCAACATCAATGGTCTGATGAGTACCGGTGCCGTGGATTTCGACAAGTTCAAATGCAATTATTCCTACGGCCAGTACAACGGTTCACTCAAACTTTGGGATCTTTACCTCAAAGAGGATCGCCCTGCAGGAGATGATCTTACCGTGATCGTGGATGTCCGTCAGGAATGGAACATGTGTCCTTACAATTACAAAGGTGGTGGCACAGGTGCCCTCTACGAACTTCCGGCAGATTATACGGGAGATAACCCGGAGGAAGACATCAAGAAGATGAAAGGTCGGAAATCCATTGACAAGGTTTCCTACAAAGGTACGGACAAGAAATTTACCCGAGAGAATCCGCTGACCGCTCCGGCTATCCGCAACTGCGGAAAATGGCGCAGGGAGACGAAATATGAAGGAGTAAAGGATTCCAAGAGTCTGTTCACGGGTATCAACTACTCACTGCTTCGTTATTCCGATGTGCTGCTGATGTATGCTGAGGCTGAGAATGAACTTTCCGGTCCGCTGCAGTCCGCTTATGATGCAGTCAAGGAAGTTCGTGACCGTGCCGGGGTGGCGACCAGACCGTTGGCTGACTATGACCGGAATTCGTTCCGTCAGCTGATCCGCAACGAGCGTGGCAGGGAACTGTGCTTCGAGTCTCTCCGGAAATATGATCTGATCCGTTGGGGAATTTTCTATGACGCGATCAGGTCTTATGGTGACCAGCTCGGAGACGGCAGATGGGACGGCATCACCAGTGAGGAGACCATTGCGGCAGGCTGGATTCCTGCATCCGTGCAGTACAAGCATCAGTGGCTTCCGATTCCATCCGTGGAACTGGGTGTGAACCCGAAACTCAAGCAGAACCCTAATTGGTAATTTAATGTCGGATAAAGATGAAAAAGATATATTTCATGTTATTTGCGGCCCTGCTTGCGGCAGGATGCCGGCACGACCTGGGGGACAAGATCGATTTCAAGGTCTCCTTGGCGGATGACAATACTTATTTTGCAGGCGATCCAGTTACTTTCCTCATTGATGGAGAGGTGGACAATCTCCTGTTCTTCAGCGGCGAGAACGGTCACAACTATGACTACCGAGATCGTACGGCTGTGGAAGATATGGAACTGGTAAAGACTGCCGGTCTGGATCTTGAACTGAGAGGTCGGTACGGTAAACGTGCCTGGGATGCGACGACCGGAGAAAATGAGGACCAGCAGTTTGAAGTCTATGTCCTCAAGCCGGGAAAGACTTTCGCTGGTCTTTCCAAGGATGCGGCAAAGGATGCCGAGATGATCGCGGCGATGGAAGCCAGCAGCATGGCTGACTGGGACCGCATCGAATATGTGGATCTCAAGGCCAATGATGACAAGTGGAACACGAAGCTGGACATCGATCTCAAGAATTATCTGGGCAATTTTGTCCTTGCTCTCCACTGGAAACCTGTAGAAGAGAAAGGAACTTGGCGCTGGTGGTGGCTCAGAGCTCGTATGGCAGTGGCTATCGAGGGTTTTGAACCGACGGAGTCCAAGCTGCTGGATCTTGGCTTCAACTTCTTCATGAAGCATGCGGAGAATCCTTATCATGTGAATACCAACGGTAGTGGTCCTGACGGCAGCATCATTCTCAATTCCGCTGCTGCGGAGCTTCAGTTCAGAGGAGGAAAGAAGGCGGCCTGTGATCCGGAAACCTGGGCATTCTCTACGCCGATGGCACTCAACCGGGTGGAGAAGGACCGGGGTGCAGTCATCAAGAACCTCCAGAACTATCTTCCTTCCTATACCTATATTTTTGAAGAACCGGGCACCTACAAGGTGGTCTTCGTGGGCAGCAACACCACGATCGCCGACTCTTCTCATCAGGTAGTCGAGAAGACGGTCACGATTCTGGAAAGACCGCTCAAGTGATCGGTAGCAGCCGGAACATGAAAGGAGGTCGGGTCCTGCAAGGACTCGACCTCCTTTTTTCATTGGCCTGAAAATTACTTCTCAGCCATGATACGGTCTGCTACAGCGATGATCTCATGGGCCAGCTTGTCAGCGGCTTCCATGGTTGAGGCTTCAGCATAGACACGGATGATCGGCTCGGTGTTGGACTTTCTCAAGTGCACCCATTCTTTTCTGGACTCGAAGGAAATCTTCACACCGTCGATGGTGTTGATGTCCTCGTTCTTGTATTCTTCCTTGATCGTGTTCAGGATCTTGTCGATGAGTCCCTTGTCGGAAAGTTCGATCCTGTTCTTGGTGATGCAGTACTCCGGATATGTCTTGCGGAGTTCTGAAACCTTCATCTTCTTGTAAGCGAGGTTCGTGAGGAAGAGGGCTGCACCTACGATGGCGTCACGTCCGTAGTGGAGAGCCGGGTAGATGACACCGCCGTTTCCTTCACCGCCGATGAGAGCTCCGCATTCCTTCATCTTGGTCGTCACGTTCACTTCACCGACGGCAGCGTTGAAATATTTGCCGCCGTGTGCTTCAGTCACGTCACGGAGTGCTCTTGAAGAAGAAAGGTTGGAGGCGGTAGTGAGTTCCTTGCCTTTTCCATCCTCTCTGGACAGAAGGTATTCGGCTACGCTGACCAAGGTGTATTCCTCTCCGAACGGTTCACCGGTTTCCTGAATGAGGGCCAGACGGTCGACATCAGGATCGACGGAGACGCCGAGGTCTGCATGATTCTTCACGACAGCCTCAGAAAGGTCGACGAGGTTCTTCGGAAGCGGTTCCGGATTGTGCGCGAAGTTACCGGTAGGCTCGCAATGCACTTTGACGCATTTGACACCCAATCTCTCGAAAAGGCGTGGCATGATGATGCCGCCGACGGAGTTGATGGCATCCAATGCTACGGTGAAGCCTGCTTTTCTGATGGCTTCGACATCTACTGCAGGAAGTTCCAGGACAGCATCGATGTGCTTGTCTGTGAAATCTTTGTGTTCGATCGTTCCGAGTTCGTCCACCTCGCTGAAGTTGAAGGCGGCGTTTTCAGCGCAGTCCAGGATTTCCTGGCCTTCTTTCGCGTTGAGGAATTCTCCTTTCTCGTTCAGCAGCTTGAGGGCGTTCCACTGTTTCGGGTTGTGGGATGCGGTCAGGATGATACCGCCGTCAGCTTTCTCGAAGATGACGGCCATCTCTGTCGTCGGAGTGGAAGCGAAACCGGCGTTCACTACGTCGACTCCACAGGAAATGAGGGTACCGCAGACCAGCTGCTCGACCATCTCCCCGGAGAGTCTCGCGTCTTTGCCGACCACGACCTTGTATCTCTCTCCTTCAGGTTTCTGAAGGCGCTCTTTCATCTTCACGCAATATGAATAGGTGAATTTCACGATGTCGATAGGGGTGAGCGCTTCACCCGGGGTTCCGCCGATCGTTCCGCGGATACCAGAAATTGATTTGATCAGTGTCATATTTTTGGGTTTGGTTTAGAATATTCCTTTGATGCAAATTTACAATTTTATCTTAAAATACCCTTCGTAACGGTGACGAATCATCCGTTCTTGCATCTTCTTTCCTTCAATTCCGGCACTTGAGGGGATTTTGTACTTCGGTGGCCGTAATGCTGTACTGCTGTGGTACTCCGTTCTTCCTGTTTTCTCTCTCTTTTTCCTCTTTCTTTGGTAAATTTGCTGGACTGAAACTAATGACAACATGAAACAGATCAGACTAAGAGCATCTGTGGCGTCCTTTCTGCTGCTGTCTGTACTGACAGGGTGCGTGGGAATGGAGGAGACAGATGCTGAAATTGAAAAGCTGAAGATACGGATCGAGATGCTGGAAAAAGCTGCTGCTCAGGCCAATGACAATGCCATTGCCCTTCACAGGCTTGTCGGAGGAAAGCTGGCTGTCGTCGATATGGAAACGCTCGAGGATGGATATTCACTGGCACTCAGTGATGGCTCTGAGGTCCGAATCTTCAAAGGTTCCGAAGATAATGCCATTGCCCCGCTTCTTGGCATTGATGCGGAGGGATACTGGGTCGTTTCCATTGATGGGGGCAGAACTTTCCGGCCCATCGAGGGGGCAGATCGCCCGGATTCCGCAGACGGCAAGACACCTGACGTGAAAATTGACGCAGACGGATATTGGCTCATCAGTACCGATGGCGGCAAGAGTTGGACGCAGCTCCTGGATAAGCACGGCCTTCCGGTGAGCAGTCTCGGACGTGGAAGCAGCTCCTTCTTCAAGGAGGTCCAGACTGACAAGGTCAATGGAATGCTGCATATCGAGCTGCTGGATGGTCAGGTCCTGGAAGTTCCTTTCTGTTCGGACTTCGATCTTGAACTTCTCTCTCTTCCGGAATATCCGAAGATTTTTCTGGGGCAGACCCAGGATTTCGAGGTGCGCATGACCGGTGTGAAAGATGTCATCTTCCAGCTGCCGGACGGATGGAATGCCGTACTTACGGACAGCCGCTTCTCTTTGACCGCTCCTGAGGCAGGCAAGGATGGTCCTCATGAAATCGTGCTTCTGGCGGTGTCCGAGAAACAATATTTGAAGAAATTCAGCTTCACTTTCCAGCTCGTGGCCGCTCACATCGATGCGAATGCCTGCAAACCATGGAATGATTTCGTGGCCGGAAACGAGCAGAATGTGCTTCTGGATTACTCCTATGCCGGTTATCACCATGGGGAAGTGGCTCCAGCTGAAGCGACTGGGCTTGGCTACAAGGTCTATGATGTGACGGATTTCGGAGCTGTGCCGAATGACGGAAAATCGGATCGCGAGGCTTTCATCCGTTGCGTCAATGCGGCACTTGGAAATGTGGGCTATGTGGAAAGCAATCATAATATCACTTTCAATTCCAAGGAAAAGGCCAATGTGATCGTCTATTTCCCGGAAGGGGAGTTCATTCTCCATACTTCGGACGATGACGTGGCTGCGGCCGGGGCTCCGCTTGGAAAATTCAGCCGGACCATCCAGATCCGTGCCGGAAATTTCGTGCTTCGAGGTGCCGGCAGGGACAAGACCATTCTGCTGATGCAGGACCCGAACCTTCCGACGGATGAGAAAGTCCTGTACAGTTCTCCGGACATGATCGAATTCAAGCATAACAGCGGCCTTACTGCCTTGACGCAAGTGACCGGTGCTGCTGCCAAGGGCAGCTTCAGCGTGGAAGTCGCTTCGACATCCGGCATTTCAGCCGGTGACTGGGTCTGCCTGTCTGTCCAGAATAATGATCCGCTTTTCGTGGCGGAAGAACTGCATCCCTATAAGGTTGCTTCCTGGATGACCGACATCAGGAACAAAGGTGTCCGTGTGCAGGATTTCCATCAGGTCCGGAAGGTAGAAGGCAGCAAAGTCATTTTCCATGAACCGATCATGAGGGCTGTAGATCCGAAATGGAACTGGAAAATCATGAAATATCCGCATTACGAGAATGTCGGAATCGAGGACCTTTGCTTCAAGGGCAATGCGAAAGATCACTTCAAGCATCATGCATCCTGGCAGGATGACGGTGCTTTCAAGCCGGTCAGCATGATCAGGCTGACGGATTCCTGGATGAGAAGGGTCAGATTCACCTCTGTCTCGGAGGCCTCTTCCATCTCTCTCTGTTCGAACGTATCGGTCTATGACGTGATCTTCGACGGACGCCGCGGACATTCGGCTATCCGTTCCGCCGGATCTTCCCGCATCTTCATCGGAGCGACGAGGGATTGTACGGGCGGCTACAAGGTTGATCAGGAAACCGAATATATGGAGAATGCCGGTCAGTATCATGCTGTCGGAGTTTCCAAACCGAGCATGGGTGCCGTGCTTTGGAGAAATGTCTGGGGCAATGACAGCTGCTTCGAATCCCATGCCACCCAGCCTCGTGCGACGCTGATCGACTGCTGCCGCGGAGGATGGATGAGATGGCGACAGGGGGGGGATGAAAGCCAGGTGCCGAATCATCTGAATGATCTGACCATCTGGAACTTCACCTCGACGACTCCTTATGGTGGCGAATTCGTCTGGTGGGATCCGTCCAGTGTCTGGTGGAAGTTCGTGATGCCGATCATCGTCGGCTTCAACGGCGAAGACTGTTCTTTTGCAGAAAGACAGATGAGGCTCCTGTTCAGCAACGGAGTGCCTGTCAACCCGGAATCTTTGTATGAAGCGCAGCTGAAGAACAGGCTCGGTGCCGTTCCGGCATGGCTCATGGAATTGAAAAGCAAATGATTGGAATAAAAAATAGAATCATGAATAAATCAATGTTCACAATAGGAGCAGCTGCCGTCATTGCGTTGGCAGCGGCGGTTTCCTGCACGGATCTGAACCGCATGCAGGAAGAACTGGATGGTCTGGAGAACCGTGTCGAGGTGCTGGAAAAGGTACTTCCGGCTTTGAACGGAAACATCGAGGCCATCAGGACCTTGGCAGAGGGAGTGACCATCAACAAGGTCGAAGATAAGGAGGGAGTCTATACCCTGACCTTGAGCAACGGAGAACAGCTCGTCCTGACGCAGGGCAGCATCGGTGTCGGCAAGACGCCGGTCATGTCTGTGGACAAGGACGGCTATTGGATGGTGGATTACCAGGACGGAAAGGGAGCGGTCCCTGTCCTGGCGGACGGTCAGAAGGTGAAAGCGACCGGTAAGGACGGTGTCACTCCGAAATTCTCCACCGACAAGGATGGTTATTGGACCGTCAGCTATGACGGCAAGACCTACGAACAGGTGAAGGATGTCGACGGACGTCCTGTGAAAGCCTTGGCGGACGGTACCGCCGGCGATCCGTTCTTCAAGGAGGTCAAGTTCGAAGGTGAGGAATTTACGGTCACGATGCAGAATGGGGAAGTGCTCCGTCTTCCGGTGGTCTCCGGCTTCCTCTGCGCGATCAAAGGAGCGGAAAAGCTTCAGGAGTTCGCACCGGGAGAAACAAAGGTCTATGCCGTGGAAATGAAAGGTGTCGCTTCGACGGTCGTCACCACGCCTCGTGGCTGGACGGCTGTGCTGACGGCAGACAAACTGAGCATCACGGCTCCAGGAAAGGCACCTGTGACCAAGACCGCCATTGCAGACAGTCGTACGGATGTCTCTATCCTGGCCATTTCCGTCCAGGGACTTTCTGCTGTCGCCAAGGTTCGTGTCACCGGTGGCGGTGTACCGGCAGAACCGGAAATCCCGGTGGAACCTGTAGTGGGCAATGATCTTTATCAGGCTTATGCAGATGGCCTGGAAATCGACGTCTGCGGTCGGAAATACAGCAAGGCAGTCAATGGAGACGCAGTGCTGCTGACGGCAGAGACTGCTTTGACAGAACTGAAGCCGACCATCGCTTCCCGTTCCGCTGTCGTCTTCCTGGAAACTCCGAAGGGTACTTCCTTCACGATCGGCAGCTATACGAACATCGAGGGCGATGTCGCCCTGATCGGCCGTCATGCGGACCAGCAGGCCGTGCTTGCACCGCAATTCGCGTTCAAACTCATGTCCGGCAGTCTGGCAATGCGGAATCTGGTCATCGACCAGTCCTCCTTCGATGCCGGCAACAAGTATCTGCTCTACAATGCCAAGCCGAAGAACAGCGACAAGCATTTCGGTGGACTGTATTTCGAAAACTGCCGTCATGCCGGCATGGTAAAACCAGTGCTCTATCTTTCCGAGCCTTCTTGCGGTATCGGGGAAATCGCGGTGCGGGACTGTGCGTTCGAGATATCGGAAAACGCTGATCAGAAGTTCCAGCTCTTCAATCTTTACAAGACGACGGAACTCTCCGCATTCAGACGGATCGTCTTCGACAACAATCTGGTCTATTGCAGAAAGGGAGTGAAATGGCTCCAGCTTTTCAGCTATGCTCAGACGGTCGCCCAGTCTCCTGCCACCTGGAACACGGAGATCAGCATCAGCAACAATACGCTCTACAATGTGCCGGGCGGAAACGGTTATCTGAAATTCTATCAGGTCGCCAGACTGAAAGTGAACCGTAACCTCCTCTATGCGGATCCGACTTTCAGCGGCTGTGCTTCTTCCAACGTGATCCTGTACAGCGAGGGACAGACCGGGAACGGCATAGATCTCAGCGGAAACATCGCCTACGGACTTGCTGAAGGGAAGAACTGGTTGTGTGCCCATTCGAATTCAAAATATGTTCCGGAGCACAATTTCATCGACAAGCTGCCGGAAACACCGTTCCAGCAGGCCGATCCGGAGACGGGTACTTTCGTCGTCAAGGCGGAATATGCCGCCTATGGCGTTCAACCCGTAAAATGAAGATCACTTAGTAATTCATAACAATAAAGACTTATTAATCATGGAAACAAGAAAAATAGAAAGAAAAGAGTACAGGACGCCCCAGGTCCAGTTGCTTGAAGTACAGACCGAAGGCTTCCTGGCAACCTCTGCTGGCAAGTATCAGAATTGGAACGATGGTGAGATTGGTGACATATTCAACGACCTCGGTAATTTTTAAAGCAAGTTATTATGAAAAGAAATTTCGTATTGCTGGCCACTATGGCCGTAGCTTCTCTGATGGTATCTTGCCAGAAAGAAGAGGGAACTCAGAATACTCAGAAACTCATCACCCGTACCGTCACTCTCGAGGAAGGCGAGTGGCAGGAGGATGCGACCAGAACTATCTATGAGCCGGGTGCCGGCGTGAAATTTACGGGTGCAGAAGTCATGTCAATCTATTATGCAGATCATAATGCACAAACTAAGAAAATGTTTAAGATTGACCCTAAAAAGAAACAGGGAAAAAATATAACCAGTTCAATAACAATCAATAAAGACGGAACATATACTGTCGTGCATCCGGAAATCTCCGGTGCGACTGCGTATGATTATTATTTCATGCTCGGAGGCTCACAGACTAATCTGAATGGCACCGGAACATCAGCTGCAGTGAAACTTGAAAAATTCCAGCAGCCGGGTGAAAATTCTTTTGATCCGACTTATGATTTCCTGGCAGGATGTCCTATACTGAACGTAGCTAAACAGACAGAAGCTATTACCGTGCAGAAATTCAAGAGAATTTCTGCTCCTTTGAAAGTCGTAACTGCGACGAATGCAGATAAAGTCATTCTGGCAACGCTTTCCTTCACACAGAAAGTAGACAATAAGAACGCATTGGCCGGAAACGCTTTCCTCCATCTGTCTGATGTCTATAATGATATTACTGTCAACAGTTACGGAGCAGATAATTTCTCCAATACAGTAACGGCTTTTTATCCGAATGCCACGAATGTCGTCAATCAGACAAAGAACATCTGGTACACGGTATATCCGGCTTCTATCAAAGAGGGGAATGTTGTCATGACTTTGATGACTCCGACCAAGACTTTGACCAGAATGGTACCAGTTACCAAAGCACTGAATATCGTTCAGGGACAGTTGAATGAAATCCATTTCAATATGGCTGGTACAGATGTGACTGAAGTCGCATCCGTTTATCAGGACTTCACTCAATTGCAGATTACCGATGTCAATACAGGAAATCCTGTAGGTCTTGTTGCCAGTGATGGTCAGACTTATCAGTGGACGTTTACAAAGGATTGTTCAATCCATGACGGAAAGAATACGGTTTATGCAAATTCATTGGGAAGTCTTAAAGGAACCAGACAGATCTGGCCGAAGGCTTTGTCAATGCCGGCGACTACATCTAAAATCACCTTCCCGGATTTCGGAAAACCGATCAGTAAGATTCGTATTTATGTGGCTCCGACAGATCAGGATAATCTGATGAAAGGTACGACTGGTGATAAGGGTATCATTGAAATTACCGACCCTACCAAATTCAACGACTTTTCAAGTGACGAAATAACGAATAGTCGTCCAGGTCGAATCGTCGGCATCGCCTTCGAGTTCGCTCCTGCCGCATAAGAACAGCTGTAGAGTGTTCATCACGCATTTTGCAGAGGGTCGGTCCGGGTCATTCCGGGCTGACCCTCTTATATATGGGTAGTGGTGAATGTCCGATGCCGGAGCCGGGCTGTCGCGCCTTTTCAAATTAAACGGGAAAAATTATGGTTTTTCTTCATTATTCCGTACCTTTGAATGATTTAATGAAAATTAATGTTTAACTGACCATAGAATATGTACACACAAGAAGAACTTATCCAGATTGCCGGTAAATTCGACATAGACGGCGAAATCGACAGTATCAAGGCCATGGGCCCTGGATTCATCAATGATACTTTGATCGTCAAGACCAGGCCGTCTGTCAATGGATCGGCTCCGAAATATATCCTTCAGCGGAAAAACCATAATGTCTTTCCGGATGTTCCGGCCATGATGAACAACATCGAGATGGTGACGGAGCATATCAAGGCGAAGGTGGCTGCTGAAGGCGGTGACCCGATGCGGGAGGTCCTTACGGTCATCAAGAGAAATCCGGCAACCTTGACCGACGAGGAAAAAGCGTTGCCTCATTCTCATCTTTATCATAAGGATTCCAAGGGAAACTTCTGGGCCATGTGCCTGTTCATCGAAGGTTCCGTGACCTATGAGAAAGCTGACATACCTGCGCTTTGCTTCAAGGGAGGCCAGGGTATCGGAAAGTTCCAGGCGCAGCTTGCCGATTTCACGACCCCATTGGCAGAAACCATCAAGGGCTTCCATAATATCCGCTGGAGATTCCAGCAGTGGGATGAATCTCTCCGGGCCGATGCGGCAGGAAGAGTCAAGGATCTCGCTGAGGAGATCGGCTGGATCGAGTCTCGCAAGGCGGAGATGCTGGAGTTCTGGTCTCTCGTCGAGAACGGTACCATTCCTACGAGGGTGACGCACAACGATACGAAGATCAGTAACATACTTTTCGACAGGGACGGTGAAGTCCTGTGTGTCATTGATCTGGATACCTGCATGAGCAGCACTTCTCTCAATGACTTCGGCGATGCGATCCGCTCCTATACGAATACCGGCGCTGAGGATGATCGGGATCTGTCCAAGGTCAGCATGTCCATCGAGATGTTCAAGGCTTACGCGGAAGGTTATCTCTCCGAAAGGAAGTCCACATTGACCCGATCAGAACTGGACTGGCTGGCTTTTTCTGCCCGTTACATCACTTTCGAGCAGGTGCTCCGCTTCCTGATGGACTATATCGACGGAGACAAATATTACAAGACCAATGCACCGGACCACAACCTTGTGCGTACGCATGCGCAGTACAAGCTGCTCCGTAGCATGGAGGAACAGTATGACGAGATGGTCAGGATCATCAAGGAATTTTAATCAACTACACGATATGAAGAAGTTCAGTTTACCCAAAGATGGTGGTCTCAAGGAAAGCGAGACCCCGAAAGGAATCCTCCACAGTTATGAGAAGATTCCTGTAGAAATATTTGAAGACGAGCTCATCGCCAGTGTAAAAGTGGCAGATGAGATCGTTGCTACGATCAATGGAAACGGCGGTAAGGCGAAAATCGGACTTTCTACCGGAACTTCCCCGATCTTCCTTTACAAGGAACTGGTCAGAAGATATGAGGCAAAAGAGGTTTCCTTTGCGGAAGTCGAGATTTTCAGTATCGATGAATACAATCTTCCGGTACAGGTGGATCTTCAGAGACGTAACCACATTCTGATCGAGACTTTGATCCGGAAAATCAATCTCAGACCGGAGAATTTCCATGTTCCGTCAGCTCCGGTAGCAGACTTCGACAAGGCTGCGCGTGAGCTCGATATCCTCGTGATGGGAGTCGGTGAGCAGGGACAGGTCGGTCTGAATGAGATCGGATCTTCCGAGAAGAGCAGAACCAGAAACGTGCTTCTGTCCTACCAGTCCAGAAAGAGACAGGCGAAGAATTTCGGTGGTGATGTGAACAAGACTCCTAAGACCGGCGTTACAATGGGTCTTTCTACTATGATGACCGCAAAACGCATCATTCTGATCGCTTGGGGTGAGGATAAGGCAGGCGCTGTGAAGAAAGTTGCAGAAGGTCCGGCCACTTCGGATTGTCCGGCATCCTATCTTCATAGACATGAGAATATCTCCTTCTATGTCGATGACTATGCCTCAGCGGAGCTGACTCGTGTGAATGCACCTTGGCTGGTCGGTCCGTGCGAGTGGACCCGCAAGTTCGTGAGAAAGGCTGTCGTATGGCTTTGTGGTGAGGTGCACAAACCTATCCTCAAGTTGACTCATTCCGATTATCTGACTCATTCATTGGGAGAACTGCTCGAGCAGTACGGTCCTTTCGATAAGGTGAACATCGATGTCTTCAACGATCTCCAGCATACGATTACCGGTTGGCCAGGTGGAAAACCGAATGCTGATGACAGTACAAGACCGGTTCCGTCCACACCGGCGAAGAAAAGAGTACTCATCTTCTCTCCGCATCCGGACGATGACGTGATTTCCATGGGTGGTACATTCATCCGCCTTGTCGAGCAGGGGCATGATGTTCATGTCGCATACGAGACTTCCGGAAACGTGGCTGTACACGATTCAGTCGTGATGCAGATGATGGATGCTGCTCATGAGCTCGGATTCGCCGACAAATTCGACGAGGTGCAGAAGATCGTCGACAGCAAGCGTCCGGGTGAGCCGGAGCCGAGAGCGTTGCTCGACATCAAGGCTGCCATCCGTCGTAGCGAGGCCAGAGGAGCCGTCCGCTCATTCGGTCTGAACGAGAACACGAACGCCCACTTCCTGAATCTTCCGTTCTACGAGACCGGTGGCATCAAGAAGGGACAGCGTACACAGGCTGATATCGACATCATCATTGCCTTGCTCCAGCAGGTGAAACCTCATCAGATCTATGTCGCAGGTGACCTTGCCGATCCGCATGGTACACATCGTGTCTGCACTGAGGCTGTGCTTGAAGCCCTCCGTCAGCTCAAGGATGAGGAATGGCTCAAGGAAGCTCATTGCTGGCTGTACAGAGGTGCATGGATGGAGTGGGAACTCGGAAAAGTCGATATGGCAGTTCCGTTGAGCCCGGATGAGGTGATCAAGAAACGTCATGCTATCTACCGTCACCTTTCTCAGAAGGACATCGTTCCGTTCCCAGGTGAGGACCCTCGTGAGTTCTGGCAGAGGGCGGAAGAGAGAACTCAGAATACCGCACGTCTTTATGATGAACTCGGAATGGCTGAATATCAGGCTGTCGAGGTCTTCGTAAGACTCTTCTAAAAGGTATCTGCATAGAAATCAAGGGGTTTCCTGAATCTGGAAGCCCCTTTTCTTTGTACTCTCACAGTCCTTTATTATCTTTGTCAGACAAAGTTTGTCTGATATGCGGAAATCTTTTCATTTCATTTTGTCGGGGCTGTTCCTGCTGCTGCAGGTACTTCCGCTTCCGGCGCAGTTCAAGTCCGTCTATCATCTGGACGTAACCGACGGTCTTTCCCAGAATACGATCAATACCATCTATCAGGATGAACGACATTACCTTTGGATCGGTACGCGAAACGGGCTTAATCTTTATAACGGAAAGGACTTCACCTTGTTCAGGTACGATAAGGATGATCCGTCCGGACTTTCCACGAATGACATCAAACTGATCGATGGTGACGGGAGGGGACACCTTTTCATCTGTACCGGCTATTCTCAGATTCTCCGTTCAGATCTTGCGACGGGAGAGTTCAAGGTGCTTGTGCCCTCGCGTGTAACTACCATGGACTATAGCGGAACGGACCTGTATTATGCTTGTTCCCATGAAATCTACCGCTATCCGGACGGCGCTGATGCTCCGGAACTGGTCTATGCTTTCGAAAATCCCCATAACGTCGTTTCGGCACTCTGTCATGCCGGCGGAAAACTCTATATCGGAACCACGTCGAAAGGAGTATATGTGCTGGAAGAGAACGGTTCCTTGCGCCAGGTCTTCCGCGAAGGTTACGTCACCGGAATCATGGAGGATTCCCGGCAGGAAATCTGGATTACTTTCCAGGCTAAATACGGTATCCTTCATCTGACGGCTGATCGCGAGGAGCAGTTCCTTCAGGATCCGTCCGATCCTCATTCCTTGAATTCGAACAAGACGCAGGCCTGCTGCGAAGACCGGGATGGGAATATCTGGATCGGTACCTTCGAGGGGTTGGCCCGTTACGACAGGCAGAGCCGCAGGATCACACGTTATGAACATCCGATCCTGGGTGACCGTTCGGTCATCACGCTCATGACCGACCATCAGGGAACGGTCTGGGCCGGTACCTATTATCTTGGGCTTTACCATTTCAATCCGAGCGATCAGGTCTATGATATCTTCACCGAATCATCTGACGGCTATGTCGGCTTGAGCTCGAATATCGTCGGGGAAATGGTGGAAGGGGAAGATGGCGTGATCTGGATCGCGACGGAAGGCGGTGGTGTGGACGCTTACAACCCTTCTGCAGGCACTTTCCGACGTTTCGGCACTGCTCCGGCAGAGAATGTGAAGACCTTGCATATGGATAGGAATACCCTCTGGGCCGGAACGCATCTGCGAGGGCTGGAACGCATCGATCTCAAGAGCGGCCGTATCCGTTCCTACCGTCATGTTGCCGGAGATCCTTTCAGCCTCCCGTCCGACATCGTCAGGGACATCATCCCGTATCAGGATCAGCTCTTGCTGGCCGTCAAGGGTGGCGTGGTCACTTTCGACCGGGCTACCGGCCGTTGCCGCCGTTTCTTCGAGGATGACAATTACCAGAACATGACGCATTACTGCAGCCAGCTCATGCTGGACAGTCGCGATCATCTGTGGCTCATCCATGCTTCCAACGGAGTCTACCGTTATGATCTCGCAAGGAAGGAGATGACCGTTTACCAGAGTTATGCCAATGAGGATGGTCACATCAGTCCGGGCCGCATCAATCATATGCTGGAGGATTCGAGAGGACGTATCTGGTTCTGCAATAACCAGAATGGACTGGATCGCTATGACCCTTCCACCGATACTTTCCGGAACTTCGATGTGCGCAAGGACCAGCTGGCCAGCAACACGGTCCTGGCCATCGCAGAACTGTCCCCTGACCATTTCCTGATCAGTATGGATCTTGGCCAGTCCTTCTTCACCTGTGGAGAGGACGGAAACATTGCAAAGGTGGAAAGCCGCATCTTCCCGACCTTGGTGGCCAATGAAAGGTCTCTGCTGGTCTCTTCTTCCGGTCGGATCTATATCGGTGGGGCCAATGGCATGGTTTCTTTCCGTCAGGGTAGCTTCTCCCGTCGTCGGGAAAGTTTCGAGGTCCGCCCGTTCCGCCTTTTTCTGGATGACCACTTGATCCGTCCGGAGCGTGGAGGAGTACTGGAGAAAGACTTTTCGCAGGTCAGCCGTCTTGAGGTGGGACCGTCTGTCAGCTCCATTTCCATCGAGTACGCTTGCACGGACTACCGCCCGTATGACAAGCCGGAGCTCCTTTATCGTCTGGAAGGTTTTTCAGATCAATGGCACCGTATGGACGAGTCCAGAGTCGTCACTTTCCTGAACCTGCGTCCGGGGAAGTACCGTCTGGTCGTCAAGGCAGACGGTGTCCCGGAGGAGGAATGTGCCGCCGATGTGCTGGCGCTGACTGTGCTTCCTCCTTTCTACAGGACTACTTTCGCTTATCTGATCTATCTGCTGCTGGCTCTGGCTCTCGGTCTCTACCTGGCCCATCTGCACAACAATAGGATCCGTCTGCAGGAGGCGGTGAAATACGAGAAATACAAGCTTCGTTTCTTCACGAACATCTCGCATGAGTTCCGGACTCCATTATCCGTGATCATCGCGCAGATCGAGATGATGATGGATGCTCATCATGATGATCTGTCCATCTATACTCCATTGAGACGGGTCTATCGCTGCTGCGTGCAGTTGAAATACCTGATTTCCGAACTGCTGGATTTCCGGAAACAGGAACAGGGCTACATGAAACTCAAGGTTCGTTCGGCGGACGTCGTGGATTTCGTGCATGAGCAGTACCTCAATTTCCAGGTCTATGCCCGTAAGAAGGAGATTTCCTACCGTTTCGTGAAACCGGAACAGAAAATCGAGGCCTGGTTCGATCCGAAACAGATGCAGAAGGTGATCAATAACCTTATTTTCAATGCTTTCCGTCATGTGAGACCGGATGGGGAAGTGAAGGTGACGGTACGGACAGACGGTCGTGCTGTTCTGGTGGACGTCTCGAATTCCGGCAAGGGCATCCCACCGCAGGATATCGGCAAGATCTTCGATCGTTTCTACCAGATCGACTCGAAGGACAGTGTCGGTGCAGGAACCGGTATCGGTCTGGCCTTGTCCAAGGGCATCGTGGAACTCCACCATGGAGAAATAAGAGTCACCAGCGAGCAGGACGGCGAGACGGTCTTCACTTTGTCGCTGCCGCTAGGAAAGGCACATTTCAGCGAGGAGGAACTCGTGACTGATGAACAGCCCGCTGTCCAGTTCATCTCCGATGTCCCGGACGAGGTCTATGCCGTCAGTCTTGATCTGGTTACGGAGGAAACGGACATCGGGGAAGGACAGCAGCAGCGTCATGACTGTACAGTGCTGGTCGTCGATGATAACGTGGAACTTCGAAACACGTTGCGTCAGCTGTTCAGCCCGTTCTACAATGTCTGTGTGGCTGAAAACGCGATGGAAGCGCTCAGAATCCTCGAGCAGCGGAGCATTGACCTGATCGTGTCGGATGTCATGATGCCGGGAATGGATGGTGTGGAATTCTGCCGTCGGGTCAAGACAGCGGAAAGGACGAGTACCTTGCCGGTCGTGCTCTTGACCGCCTGTGCGGCAGATTGCCAGAAAATGGCCGGAATGAAGTACGGTGCGGATGACTATATCGTGAAACCTTTCAACAGCAGGGAAGTGATCGGCCGGTGCAACAATCTGGTCAACAACCGCCAGCTGCTGAAAAAGAAATATGCGGGAATGGCGGCGTCCGGACCGGATGGCGGAAAGGAACCTGTGCTGGTGAACAATACACAGGATCTGGATTTCATCAGGCGCGCCAGAGAAATCGTGACCGACCATCTGTCGGATACCGGTTTCCGATTGGAAAACCTGGCGAAGGAACTGGGGGTTTCCCGTACGAAACTGTTTACCCGACTGAAGGATACCCAGGGAATGACTCCGATGGAATTCATCATGGATATCCGGCTGAAGGAAGCGGCCCGGATGCTGAAGTCGGAATCGCGGCTGAACATTTCTGAAATTTCTGAGAAGACCGGTTTCAGTTCCCCTAAATTCCTGAGGAAGTGTTTCAAGGAAAAATACGGAATGACACCTCTGGAATACCGCAAATCCTGACTGTTTGTATTTTCAGAACAGTTATTTGTATTTTTATGATGCGTCATATCCGTACAAATTCAGTATATTTGTAGAACAAAAACAATGAAACATAATTAACAACTTTTTTTATGAACAAATTTTTGAATTTTTCACTCGAAGGTAAGGTAGCTCTCGTAACAGGTGCATCTTACGGTATCGGTTTCGCCATCGCATCAGCATTCGCTGAGCAGGGTGCGAAGATCTGTTTCAACGATATCAACCAGGAGCTGGTTGACAGAGGACTTGCTTCTTACAAGGAGAAAGGAATCGAGGCTCACGGTTATGTCTGCGACGTTACAGATGAACCTGCAGTCCAGGCTCTCGTAAAGAAGATCGAGGCAGAGGTCGGTCCTATCGATATCCTCGTGAACAACGCAGGTATCATCCGCCGTATCCCTATGCATGAGATGGAGGCTGCGGATTTCCGTAGAGTGATCGATATTGACCTGAACGCTCCGTTCATCGTTTCCAAGGCTGTGCTTCCTGGCATGATGGAAAGACGTCACGGTAAGATCATCAACATCTGTTCCATGATGTCAGAGCTTGGTCGTGAGACCGTTTCTGCATACGCTGCGGCAAAGGGTGGTCTCAAGATGCTGACCAGAAACATCTGCTCAGAGTACGGTGAATACAATATCCAGTGTAACGGTATCGGCCCAGGCTATATCGCAACTCCTCAGACTGCTCCTCTTCGTGAGAAACAGCCGGACGGTTCAAAGCATCCGTTCGATTCATTCATCTGCGCCAAGACTCCGGCAGGCCGCTGGCTTGATCCTCAGGAACTCACAGGTCCTGCAGTCTTCCTCGCATCCGAGGCTTCAAACGCAGTGAACGGCCACATCCTGTATGTCGATGGAGGTATCCTCGCATACATCGGAAAACAGCCTAAGTAGTAGATTAACTCAGCCTATGGGGGCAGCGATTCAGTTCACTGCCCCTTTTGTGGCTTTAAACAGTATCTGATGAAGAAATTTTTATTGACATTGATCATGGCGCTTCCGTTGCTTGCCAGCTGCGGCAAGGGAGGAGTCGAGATCGAAATAATGAATCCTTCCAAGAGTGACCGGACCGCTGAGCTCGCAGAGGTGGATCTCGCGACCTTGAAGTCCGATCTCTCCTTGGAAGAAGGTGAAACCTTCGTGCTCAAGGGTGCTGACGGCAAGGAACTTCCTTACCAGATCACCTATGACGGCAAGGTGGTCTTCCCGGTACAGCTGAAAGCTGGAGAGAAGATTTCAGTCGTCTTCCAGAAAGGCACTCCGGCTCCGGTCGATGCGGTAGCCAGCGGCAAGGTTTACACAGAGCGTTATGATGACCTGTCCTGGGAAAACGACAAGGTCGGTTTCAGGGCCTACGGTCCTGGTCTCGAGCGTTCCGACGAATGGGTGAACGGCAAGATGTACGGATATGATCTTTTCCCTAAGAGAGGAACCGACCGTCCTGTCCTGGATCTGCTCTATGGTCCAGAACTCGCTTTGGGCCAGGTGGACCATTATCGGGAACTCGTGAAGACTGATCCTGCCAGAGCCAAGGAACTTCGTGCGCAGAAATCCTACCACGTCGATCACGGCTACGGTATGGACTGCTATGCTGTCGGCCCGACTTTGGGCGCAGGAACTACTGCCCTCGTGGACAATGGAAAGATCCTTTTCCCGGAATGTTACGAAACCTGCGAGATCCTGGACAAGGGACCGCTCCGTTTCACTGTCAGACTCGCTTTCAAGGCCACTCCGATTACTTATGAAACAGAAATGGTGGCTGCCGAGGGTGAAGCGCCTGTTAAGAAACAGGTGACAGATACTGTCAGGGAAGTACGTCTCATCACGCTGGATGCAGGTTCTTACCTGAACAAGACCGTTGTCGTCTACGAAGGTCTCAGCAGAAACATGCCGCTGATCGCTGGCGTTGCAGTCCGTGACAATGATGGTGAAATGCATACCGGTATCGACAGGAAATACATTTCCTACGTCGCTCCGACCAACGTCGATCCGTCTGTTGCCGGAACCGGCGTGGACAATGGTAACCTCTTCCTCGGTCATGTCTATGCACAGCCTGCTTCCGAGACCCGTATGGAACACTACGATTTCAACGGTCAGGATTTCAAACATTTCGTTGCAGAAAGCACTTATGCGAAAGACAGCAAGGGCTTCACTTACTGGTGGGGCTTCGGTTGGGACAAGTCTGACGTGAAGAATATCGAGGACTGGAACACTTACCTGAAGAGTTTCTCCGCAGGTGTCGGTACGCCGCTCAAAGTCAAGGCGAAGGAAGGCTTCATCGAGAGCATCTTCTCCTACATCATCGGTCTGGGTGCCGCTGTGATGATGCCGGTCATCTTCACGATTCTCGGTCTCTGCATCGGTATCAAGTTCAGCAAAGCGCTCAAGAGCGGTCTTCTGGTCGGTGTCGGTTTCGTCGGTCTTTCCGTAGTGACTGCCTTGCTGACTTCCAGCCTGGGTCCTGTACTCGAGGCCGTCGTCCTCAAATATGACCTCCAGCTCAATGTCTTCGATATGGGGTGGCCGTCTGCGGCTTCCGTAGCCTACAACACTTCCGTCGGTGCCTTCATCATTCCGGTGTGCCTGCTCGTGAACATCATCATGCTGCTCACGAAGACGACCCGTACGGTGAACATCGACCTCTGGAACTACTGGCATTTCGCCTTCATCGGCGCGATCGTCTATTTCGCGATGGACCACAGCCTCCTCTGGGGCTTCTTCGCAGCCGTTGTCTGCTACATCATCACGCTGGTCCTTGCGGATGCGACTTCCAAGAAATTCCAGAAATTCTATGATGGCATGGATGGTATCTCCATCCCTCAGCCGTTCTGCCAGGGCTTCGTGCCTTTCGCATGGCTGATCAACAAATGCCTCGACTGGATCCCTGGTTTCAACAAGCTGCACATCGATGCAGAGGGCATGAAGAAGAAATTCGGTCTCCTCGGAGAACCGCTCTTCCTCGGTATCCTGGTCGGCGCCATCATCGCTGCCTTCTCTTACAAAGGTTGGTCTGACATCGTCAACCATATCCCTCAGATTCTCGGCCTCGGTATCAAGATGGGTGCTGTGATGGAGCTCATCCCTCGTATCACCAGTCTCTTCATCGAAGGTCTGAAACCGATCTCAGAGGCAACGAAGGAACTCATCGGCAAGAAATTCAAGGGTGCTGCAGGTCTCAACATCGGTATGAGCCCGGCTCTGGTGATCGGACATCCGGCTACATTGGTCGTATCCCTTCTCCTCATCCCTGTCACCTTGCTGCTCGCGGTCTTCCTTCCGGGCAACGAATTCCTTCCATTGGCATCATTGGCCGGCATGTTCTATGTCTTCCCGCTGATCCTGCCGATCACGAAGGGAAATGTCCTGAAGACTTTCATCATTGGCCTGATCATGATGGTGGGTGGCCTGTACATGGTGACGAATCTGGCACCATACTTCACGCTGGCCGCACAGGATGTGTATGCAGTGACCGGTGATGCTGCCGTAGCGATTCCGAACGGCTTCTCCGGAGGCGCTCTGGACTTCGCATCCAGCCCATTGGCCTGGATCATCTTCCACCTGACCCACAGCTTCAAATGGGTAGGTGTCGTGATCCTCGTTCTCGTCACTTCCTTCCTCATGGTCCTGAACCGCAGGGCTATCGTCAAGTACCAGAAGGAACTTGCTGAAAATGAGAACGGTGGCGCTGCTTCAGACAAAAAAGAAGAATAACATTAAAAAATTATACAGATATGAAAAGAATTACATTGTCATTGATGGCTATCTTCGTTGCCTGCGCGATGAACGCGCAGGTAGACGGAAGTGTCCGGAAAGTGAACGATTACATGAGCTACAAGGTGCAGACTGCCTGCCACCCGAGCGATGTGAAACATTATGATACCAACCTTCTCCGTGAGCGTTTCCTGATGGAGAAAGTCATGGCTCCGGATGAGATCAACCTTACTTACTCTCTTTACGAGCGTATGATCTACGGAGGTGTGATGCCGGTCAACAGAGAGCTTGAACTCTGCACTTTCTACGATCTGAAGGCTGATCATTTCCTGGACAGACGTGAACTCGGTATCATCAACACCGGTGGAACAGGTATCGTCAACGTGGACGGCATCGAATACACCATGAAGTTCAAAGAGGGTCTTTACGTAGGTATGGGTAAGGAGAAAGTCACTTTCAGAAGTGTCGATCCTCAGAACCCTGCCAAGTTCTACATCAACTCCACTCCTGCTTACAAGGAGTACAAGACGCTCCACATCACTACCAGCGAGGCTGATTACAAGGCTGACCAGAAACTCCGCAAGAACGATCCGAGAAAGCAGAACTACGTGAAAGCCGCAGCGCTTCCTAAGGGCTGCCTCGAGGAGAGCAACGACCGCGTGATCAACCAGCTGATGATCAACCAGGTGCTCTTCGGCGTAGAGGGCGGCGGATGCTGCCAGCTCCAGATGGGTCTTACTGAGTTGAAACCGGGTTCTGTATGGAACACCATGCCGGCACACACTCACACCCGTCGTATGGAGTGCTACTACTATTTCGGTCTGAAAGAGGGCAACGCTATCTGCCACCTCATGGGTGAACCTCAGGAGGAGCGCGTCGTATGGATGCACAACGAGCAGGCCATCACTTCACCGGAATGGTCTATCCACGCAGCTGCCGGAACCAGCAACTATATGTTCATCTGGGGTATGGGCGGTGAGAACCTGAACTACGGCGACGTGGATGTGATCCCTTACCTCGATATGAGATAGGACTGTTTGTTTTTTCCTCGGGATTAGGTAAATTTGTAAGAACTAATCCTGAGAAAAACATGAAAACAGTAAAATCACAATTCATTGATAAAATGGAGGAGTACAGTGACGAAAAGCTGTATTCCTCCATTCTTGCATGTACACCGCAACCACTTGATACGGTCAACTGGCCGGAATATCCTTATGCGCCGGAGGTGACCTTCAGAGTCGCTCATTCCGACAAGGCGGTCGCTGTCATGTATGAGGTGGCAGAGGACAATGTCCGCGCCGTCTCCCTGGAGAGCAACGGACCGGTCTGGGAAGACAGCTGTGTCGAATTCTTCGTGAAGCATCCGGTAAGACCCGGTTATGTGAACATCGAGATCAACTGCATCGGTACTGCCTTGGCTGCTTACCGTACCGGACGTGAGGATGCCGAGCATTTTTCAGAAGAGAAGGTGGCGAAGATCCGCCGTGTACATTCCTTGCCGCACGAGGCCATCGACTCTCATGTCGCCGGTCAGAAATGGTGGATGATCGAAGTCGTGCCGTTCGAACTTCTGGATCTGGACAGCAGGCCGGCTTCGCTCCGCGCCAATTTCTATAAATGTGGAGATAAATGTGAGAAAATGCATTTCCTGAGCTGGAATCCGATCGCTATCCCGCAGCCGGACTTCCATCGTCCGGATTATTTCGGCGAGATCATCTTCTAAGCTTGCAGGAAGAACAGTCATTTCGGGCGGTCAGACCAGATCTGCACGGAAAACAGGAGAAGGCTGATGCTGTTCAGAGTTGAATCCGAACAGGGTCGGCCTTCCTTCTTTGTCTCTGAGGCAATAGATGCGGAGCTTCTCCGACAGGATTTTCGCCTCTTCCGGGTGCAAGGCTCTGGTCCGCAGCTCCTCCGGCAGCCATTCCTGCCCGTAGACCACCTGCAGATGGCCCCCTTCCGGCAGCCGTCCGGCTTCCTGCTCTTCCTCGATGAAGCGCTGGAGATATTTGATGCGGAAAACAGGGTCTCCCGGAACTTTCTTCAAGGAAATTCCGGCTTCTACCCAGGCAGCAGTCAGATCGTAGAGATATTCCGGAGCATGGTCCCGACACCATTCCATCAGGAGGACACCACGTCGCTCCAGGCTCAATGGGGTCCCGATCACGGAGCGGGCGATCAGCTCATCGAGGAAGGCATTCAGGAAATCCTTGCCTTCTGTCTTGAGGTCGCTCAGCATCAGCTGGCGGAAAATATCCTGCCAGGCTTCCGTATTGTAATAGAAATCCAGCATCCTGGACAGGTGCATGGCTCTTTTCAGATCGTCCGGCGTCATTTCCCGGGTCATGAGTACCTCATAGGGAGGGTAGGGGGAATAGCTCAGCCCCAGTTCCTCCGCTTCCTGGCGCATGCGGGTTCCCGGCAGCACCTTCAGCGATTCCAATTGAATCTCTCCGATCCGGAGGGCCGCCAGCTGCTTCACATCCTCGAAGATCTGCTCGAGGTGATAGAGCGGAAGTCCTGCAATCAGGTCTGCATGGACCACGAGATTGCCTAAGGAAGCCAGGTACTGCAGCCCGTCCAGCGCGGCATCGAGCCGTCCCTTCCTGCCGCTCGCATCCAGCACATCCTGGTGGAGACTCTGGATACCGGCTTCCACATGCAGAAGACCGGCCGGCATTTCCGCCAGTTTCGCTTTCAGCACTTCGCTCAGCAAGGCCGGATGTACTTCCAGATGGAAATGTATCTCTCCAGCGTAGGACTTGAACAGGTCCAGCATCTCGTCCGCGCGTTTCTGATCATAATTGAAGGTGCGGTCCAGCATCCTCACGTCCCGGATGCCGTGGGCATGGATATCGGCCACTCGTTTCCGGACCTGATCCATGCTCAGGACGCGGACCGGTTTCTCGCCACCGCTCACGCAGAATTTACAGGTATTGAAACAGCCCCTGCAGGTCTCCAGCTGCACGAAAGCCTTGTCCCAGCTGAAGAAACGGCTTTCTTCCGGCAGCACCAGGTCGGCGATGGAGGGCGTCTTGGCCAGGCCCATATCGTGATAGACCCCGTCTTCCAGCCAGCAGATTCCCGGTACTTCATCCCAGTTCTCCCGCCGGTTCCAGCGTGGAAGCCAGGCCGGAAAGGATACTTCGCCTTCTCCACGGAAAACGCAGCTGACGAAAGGATGCTGCTGGAGAAAAGTCTGGTTCTCTCCAAGAAATTCAGGACCGCCGAGGATGATCATGGCTTCCGGCAGCAGTCGCGAAACCCTGGCCAGCACAGCCATGAGATGCTCGTGCGTGAACAGCCAGCAGGTCGCCGCCACGACATCCGGATGAGCTTCCCAGATCTTGGCCGCCGCCTCGCCGGGATCCTCGTTGATGGTCGCGCGGACCACTTCCCATTCCCAGCCGGCATCTCCACCCAGCTGCGCGTGCAGGGCCGGGAGGGCCAATGATGAATGTGAATAGGAGCTGTTGAGGTCCAGCCAAAGTATCTTTCCTGTCATTTCCTGTCTGTCTTATTTCTGTTGTCCAATGAGCTAATTCTTATCTTTTCAGGTCAATGGATTCAGCCTTGTCTTTATTTGCTGATCAGTCCGAAGTGTCTGAGCGCCTTCGCGATGCCGTCATCGTCGATGTGGGCGGTCACATAGTCTGCCGCCGCTTTCACCGTGCCGGAAGCATTGCCCATCGCCACGCCCGTACCGGCCATCTTCAGCATGCTGATGTCATTGCCGCCGTCCCCGAAAGTCATGATCTCGTCTTTCGTGAGTTCCAGCTCCTGCATGATGACCTCGATGCCTTCCTGCTTGGTGCAGCCCGCGACGTTGATGTCCACGAAGCCGGGATGCCAGCGTCCGAATTCACAGCCCTTGAGTTGAGGTTTGATGGAATTTTCAGTTTCCAGGTCAATGAAAGGAGACATCTGCATCACGTCGAAGCGGATGTCCTGCCAGTCGATCGGCTCCATGTGGCGCGCGTTCAGCTCGTGATAGAAGATCCGTTCGAGTTTCTCGTCGCTCTGGTAGACGTAGGCGCAGTCCACACCGATGAAGGTACAGGAATAGCCATGGTCACGGCAGAAAGCTCCCATGGTCCTCCAGTCTTCTTCCGGAATCGGACGTTTGCAGAGCACCCGATCATCCGTGAAGACATAGCTGCCGTTCATGGTCACGTAGCCGTCGATCAGCCCGCGCTCCTGCAGCTGGTCGACATTGTCCATGAGGGCCGGCGGTCGGCCGGTGGAAATGTAGATCCTCAGTCCCCGGGCTTTCGCTTCAGCGATCGCGCTGACGGTGGAGTCCGGAATACGGTGGGTCCGTGTGCTGACGAGAGTACCGTCGATATCGAAAAACAGTGCTTTTATCATTCTCTTATCTTCTATCATCATTATCCTGCAAATTTACTCAAAATCCTGAAAATATGTTTTATCTTTGTGTGATTGCATAAAATCGGAAAGTAATACTTAATACATAAACGATGAACACTATTGAATTAATGAATCTTGCGGCAGACAATATCAGGATCTTGTCTGCATCCATGGTGGAGAAAGCGAAATCAGGCCATCCGGGTGGAGCGATGGGTGGTGCCGATTTCATCAACGTCCTTTATTCGGAATTCCTTCAGTACGACCCTGAACATCCGGAATGGATGGGAAGAGACCGTTTCTATCTGGATCCGGGACATATGGCGCCGATGCTCTATTCAGCATTGACCATGACCGGAAAATTCACGCTTGAAGATCTCCAGCAGCTTCGTCAATGGGGTTCAGTGACTCCAGGGCATCCGGAAGTCGATGTCCTGAGAGGTATCGAGAATTCATCAGGCCCGCTCGGCCAGGGCCATTGCTATGCAGTGGGTGCGGCGATCGCCGCCAAATTCCTGGCAGCGCGTACCGGTAACCCGACCTTCGCCAAGGAAACCATCTACGCTTATATTTCTGATGGCGGTATCCAGGAAGAAATCTCCCAGGGCAGCGGTCGTATCGCCGGTACCCTCGGTCTGGACAATCTCATCATGTTCTATGACTCCAACGATATCCAGCTCTCTACGGAGACGAAGGATGTCATGGACGAAGATACGGCAGTGAAATACCGTGCCTGGGGTTGGAACGTGCTTGTGATCGATGGAAATGACTGCGCGCAGATCCGTCAGGCCCTTACTGCTGCCAAGGCAGAGGACAAGCGGCCGACGCTCATCATCGGTAAATGTATCATGGGTAAAGGTGCCCGCAAGGAAGATAACACTTCTTTCGAGCATACCTGCAAGACGCACGGTTCTCCGCTCGGTCCTGGTTACAGGAACACGATCCTGAACCTCGGTGGAAATCCGGACGATCCGTTCAAGATCTTCCCTGAGGTAGCGGAACTTTATGCTCGTCGTGAGGCAGAGCTGAAGCAGATCGTCGCTGTTCGTCGTGCGGAAGAAGCAGAATGGGCGGCCGCGCATCCGGAGAAAGCCGCTCAGGTAGCCGAGTGGTTCAGCGGTAAGGCACCGGTCATCGACTGGTCAGCCGTTCATCAGAAAGCTGGAGATGCAACCAGAAACGGTTCAGCTGCCGTGCTCGGAGTACTTGCAGAGCAGGTTCCGAACATGATCTGCGCTTCTGCCGACCTCGCTAATTCCGACAAGACTGACGGCTTCCTGAAAAAGACGCATGCTTTCAAGAGAGGTGATTTCAGCGGTGCCTTCTTCCAGGCCGGTGTCGCAGAGCTGACCATGGCCTGCTGCTGTGTCGGCATGTCGCTCCACGGCGGTGTGATCGCCGCTTGCGGAACCTTCTTCGTCTTCTCCGATTATATGAAGCCAGCCATCCGTATGGCCGCCTTGATGGGTACTCCGGTGAAGTTCATCTGGACTCACGACGCCTTCCGTGTCGGTGAGGATGGTCCTACCCATGAGCCGGTGGAGCAGGAGGCTCAGATTCGTCTGATGGAGAAGCTCAAGAACCATAAAGGCAAGAACTCCATGCTCGTGCTCCGTCCGGCAGATGTCGAGGAGACCACCGTTGCCTGGAAACTGGCCATGGAGAATGTGGACACTCCTTCCGCTCTCATCCTTTCCCGTCAGGGTATCGTGAACTTGCCTGAGGGCAATGATTATTCACAGGTGGCTAAAGGTGGTTACATCGTCGCTGGTTCTGATGCGCAGCCGGATGTCACCCTCGTCGCTTCCGGATCCGAGGTTTCTACCCTTTGCGCCGGTGCAGAACTGCTCCGCAAGGATGGACTGAAAGTCCGTGTCGTTTCCGTTCCTTCAGAGGGTCTGTTCCGCAGCCAGAGCGCCGAGTATCAGGAAAGCGTGATCGCTTACGGCAGCAAGGTCTTCGGTCTTACAGCCGGACTTCCGGTCAACCTTCAGGGATTGGTCGGCCCGAACGGTAAGATCTGGGGACTCGAGACCTTCGGTTTCTCTGCGCCTTATAAGGTGCTGGATGAGAAACTTGGTTTCACGGCAGATAATGTGTACAGACAGGTCAAAGCCATGTTCTAGGCCTGTTCACTAAACAAGAAAAGCACCGGTCCTGAAAAGGATCGGTGCTTTTCTTGTTTAGTGAGGGACCGGAAGGGAAATCTGCGGTCCCGGCGCTCAGCGCAGATGGATGACCAGCGGCTGGCGGAGCTGGGCGGTGAAAGTCTCCATATAGGCGTTCCAGGCTTCGTAGTCCTGAATGTCGGCCCGGTTCCAGCCGAAACCCCACCAGTAGGTGAAGGTCGTTCCTGGCACATAGGTGCTGCAGGCCAGTACATGACCTTCAGGACCTTTCTTGCCGGGCAGCGGTTCTTCCTCGAAATAGACGACTTCGGCCGCTTCCATTTCTTCGGCATAGGCATGTCCGATGTACAGTTCCCCGTTATCCGGTCCGGTTGTCGGATCCTGATAGGAGATGTAGCCCTTCTCGGCTTCGAGACGATGTGGGGTCTTCCGGTCGTGGATGACGATGCCGCTCACGATCGGCATGGCTTCGTCAAGGCTGGAATAAGTGATTTCCGTCTTGTTCAGACGAGCACCGGCATCCAAGGTGATGATTCTGGTCTCCAGAACATTGGAGTGACCGTTCACATTCAGTGGCGTGAAAGTCAGGCGGACCTTGAACCGGTAAGGGCCGTTATCCAGAAATTCGCAGTTCTCCCAGCACCAAGGATAGACGAGTTTTCCGCGGTCGACGAGGGCGGCGGCTCCTGCTCCGAGGGTGGCTCCTACGGCATAGCAGTCCATGCCGTGTCCTTTGTCGACATGGTAGGATTTGCTCCGGTGGAGGGCATCTCCTTCTTCCTTATGGCCGTTTTCCCGCAGGTATTTGATCCGTGCTTTCAATGCTGCGTCCGTTTCCAGACGGTACATTTCGGCCAGGACCGGTGCTGATGTGCCTCTCTTGGCGAAAAGGTCATAGCCGAAAGCCTTGTCTCCTCTGCGCTGCAAGGTCGGACCGTAGGCTCTGAAGGCTACCTTATCATTCTCCCAGGCCAGGTCATCGAACCGGGCCGGATAGATGGCACCGCAGGCGATCGTGTCCGGTTGAACCGGTTTCCGGCCGCTGATCAGACTGTACTTGCGCGTCTCGGAAGCTTTCAGCGTCACCGGGAAGATGACGGTCTGGTCGCTCGTGAGCTGGTAGGGCTGTTCTTTCCCATCCGGATCGAGGATCACGAAGCTGTCCGTCGGACGGAGTTTCAGTTTTCTGGCGATTTCGGCATAAGGGATTTCCACAGTCTCGGTCACCCGGTCGATGCCGGACGGTTCTGTGATTTCCAGGTTAAGGTGCCTGTGACTTGTGCAGGACACCGGAAGAAGGCCTGACAGCAGGATGACAGCGGTCATCAGAAGGCCAGGCAGCAGGTGCTGATTATTCATGGTTCATAGATTTTCAATACTGCAAAAATATCAAATTTGTCTTTCTTGGGCTTGCTGTTTTGTCTAGATTTGTTGCTGGAATCGAGGAAGTATTTCAAAATCCGCTAAAAATTCATTAATTTCGTTCAAAATTTGGCAGTATGCTGCCCAATCATTCCCATTGACCCATGGACAAGATCAAACATATTCTTTTCTTTCTGCTTCTGCTTCCCGGCATTTTTCTTTCGCAGCGGCTTGCTGCCCATCATTTCACCGCACTTACGGTCAATGACGGACTTTCACAGAATACCGTGCTCACCATTGCGCAGGACCGGCAAGGTCGGATGTGGTTCGGTACGATGGACGGCTTGAACCTGTATGATGGCTATCAGTTCCGGGTGTACCGGAACCATGCGGAGGACAGTCTTTCCTTGGCGGACAACATGGTCCGGAAAGTCTTCTTCGACGAGGCCGGTCATCTCTGGATCGGCACGGAATCCGGACTTTCCTTCCTGGAGAACAGTATGGAAACCTTCCGGAATTTCCGATTCGGCTTTCCGGTCCACGACATCGCTCAGATTTCCGGAAATTATCTGCTGCTGGCTACTGCCGGCGGATTGGAGATGTTTGACATTCCGAATATGGAAATGCTTGAGATCGACAATGAAGTATTGGCCTCCGTGCATGCGACTGCCCTTTTCTCGCAGGGGAGTATCATCTATATAGGTACGGAGGACGGTTCTCTGTTCTCCTTCTCGAAGGACAGGCTGGACATCCGCAAGATTGCCGCTCCTGGTATCGCTGCACCGGTCAATGCGCTTCAGGTTCAAGACGATCTGCTATGGGTCGCGACGGAAGGGGAAGGGCTTTTCCGCCTGTCTCTGAAAACCGGAGAGATGGAGCGATGGTCCACTTATTCATCGCAGAAACTGCTTTCGAACTATATCCGCGCCTTGCATCTGGACAAGAAGGGAAAGCTGTGGATCGGCTCTTTCAGTGGTTTGGAAATCTATCAAGAAGGAAGTATCTCTCGCTATGAGAGCGATCCTTTCGAACCGGGCAGCCTTTCTCAGAATTCCGTCAGGGCCATTTTCGAGGACCGGGATGGCGGTATGTGGCTGGGCACCTATTTCGGTGGTCTGAACTACAGCCATCCTTTGAATAACCGTTTCAGTCTGATGACCCGGCTGCCCAAGGAGAATTCCTTGAACGACAATGTCATCAGCTGCATCGTCGAGGATAGGGACCATTCGCTCTGGATCGGAACCAACAGCGGCGGCGTCAACCATTTCATCCCGACTCTGCATCGTTTCGAGCATTACAAGTTCACTCCGAACAGTACAGGACTCGAATCCAATGATATCAAGGCGATCTGGCTGGACGAGAAGACAGGCAAGGTTTATATCGGTGCTCATGCCGGTGGGCTTTCTGTTCTGGATCGGAAGACCGGTCGGCTATCATCCATTTCCTTCGGCGCGCATCGTCTGGTCAATATCTATGTCATCGCGCCCAAGACGGACCGGGAACTGTGGCTGGGCAGTCTGGAAGGCTTGTACAGTCTGGACAAGATCAGCGGAAGATTGCAACCTTGCACGACGGATCTGGAAGGGAATAAGCTGGGAGTCAGTGCGGTCGAGGTCCTCATGCACGACAGCGAAGGCCGTCTGTGGATCGGCGGTAACGATGGGGTGGAAGTCTATGATGTCGTGTCCGGTGGTCTGAGACGGTGTGATTTCACCCGGAACGGTTTCCTGAAGAAGATCACTCATGTCAATTCCATGATCGAATCGGCCGACAATGCCATCTGGATCGGTTGCCGTGAGGGACTTTACCGGGTACTTCCGGCAACAGGAGGTCTCTTGCATTACACGACGGAGAACGGTCTGCCGAACAACATCGTCACCGGTATCGAGGAGGATCGTTCCGGCCGTCTCTGGCTCGGTACCGATTACGGACTCTGCTGTTTCAACCCATATAGTTCCAGCTTCCGTAATTTCACGATCGAGGACGGGCTTCAGGGTAATCAGTTCAACAAATATGCACATTGCTTCACCGAGGATGGAAAGATGTATTTCGGTGGCATCAACGGTCTGACTTCCTTTTTTCCGGATCGGATGTCGGACAACCCGTATTCACCGAATCCGATCATCACCGAACTGAAGGTCTTCGGCAAGAGAATCACGGCCGGTGATGCTTCCGGCATCCTTTCAGAAGATATTTCCATGACTTCGGAAGTCCGGCTTGGTCCGGGGCAGAACACCTTGACTTTGGGCTACTCGGTGCCGAACTATCTTTCCGGCGGCAAGGACAGTTTCTCCTACAAGCTGGAAGGTTTCGATCAGGACTGGTATCAGGTGGAAGGCAAGCGTACGGTCACTTATTCCAACCTTCCGGCTGGAGATTACCGTTTCCTGCTGAAGGCGGCGAACAACGATGGAATCTGGAACGAGACTCCGACCGAACTGCACATCATCATTGCTCCGGAATGGTACCGTTCCGTCTGGGCGAAGATCGGCTTCTCGCTTCTGTTTCTTCTCATCCTCTTCCTGGTGATGAAGTTTCTGATGGAGCGGGCGAACATGAAGAACCGGCTGATGCTGGACGAACAGGAAAAGGAACATCAGGAGGAACTGCATCAGATGAAGATGCGCTTCTTCATCAACATCTCCCACGAACTCAGGACCCCATTGACCTTGATCCTGAATCCTCTGCAGGAACTGATCGTGCGGGAAAGCGATACCTGGAAACGGAAGCGTCTCAAATATATCGAGGCCAATGCACAGCGGCTGCTGCATCTGGTGAACCAGCTGATGGATTATCGTCGGGCGGAACTCGGGGTGTTCAAGCTGCATGTGAAGGGCGAGGATGTCCACAAGCTCATCAAGGAGAACTGGTCTTTCTATGAGAAGCTGGCCCAGAGCCGCAAGATCCGTTACACGCTATCTTCCGAGGTGGAGGGACGGACCTGCTATGTGGACGGGCAGTATCTTGAACTCATCTTGAACAATCTGCTGTCCAATGCTTTCAAATATACGGAGAGCGGTCAGATTTCTGTCCATGCAGCCATGCAGGGAGAGGATCTGGTGCTGGAAGTGCGGGATACGGGTACAGGCATGCCGCCGGAGGTGCAGGAAAAGATCTTCGAGCGCTTCTATCAGGGGGACAGCGAGCACATCGGCAGCGGTATCGGCCTCTCATTGGTCCACCGTCTGGTGGAACTCCATCACGGACAGATCCGTATCGAGAGCAAGGTCGGGGAGGGATCTCTCTTCACCGTGACCTTCCCGCAGCAGCTGAATGCCTATACCGAGGAAGAGCTCCGCACTACCGAAGCTTCAGCGGAGGGTTACAAGTCTTCTTCCAAGGAGATTTATATCAATGATTTCGAGCCGCAGGAGGAGATTGTGCCGATCAAGACCGGCGGGCATAAGGCACGGCTTCTGGTGGCGGAGAACAATGATGAGGTGCGCCATTACATGCGTTCCGTTCTCTCGTCCATGTTTGAGGTGAAGACGGTGAAGAACGGTCAGGAAGCGTTGGATTATCTGCAGAGTGCGGAGGTGGATCTGATCGTCACTGATCTGATGATGCCGGTCATAGGTGGGGACAAGCTCTGTGCCCATGTCAAGCAGAACATCACTACGAGTCATATACCTGTGATCATCGTTTCGGCGAAGACTGACCCGAAGGATCAGCTGGAGGCGCTGAAGTCAGGCGCGGACGCCTATATCTTCAAGCCGTTCTCCATGAACGTGCTCATCGTGCGGATCCAGAACATGCTGCGTACGTCCATGAGGATTTCCGACCGGGCCTCCAAGTCCATGGATATCCTGCCGGAGAAGATCAGTTTCAACGCGATGGACGAGCAGCTGCTGAATCAGGCGATCGAAGTCGTGCAGCGGAATCTGGACAATGTTTCTTTCTCGACGGAGGAATTCGCGCAGGAGATGAACATGAGCCGTTCCAACCTGCATCTCAAGCTCAAGGCTCTGACTGGAGAATCAGCTCTGGATTTCATCCGGAAAGTACGGTTCAAGGAAGCCTGCAAACTGCTTAAAGATGGACGCTACAGCATTTCTGAAGTGAGCGACATGGTCGGTTTCAGTACCCCGTCCTATTTCGCGACCTCCTTCAAGAAGCACATGGGCTGTCTCCCTACGGAATATATCAAGCAGCATAACGGATAACTGTCAGAAGGTATTCTGTACGAAAGAGGTGGTCAGCTGTGAACTGACCACCTCTTTTCTGCTTCAGAACGACCGGAGGAATCTGCTTCCGGTCTTCTCTGTTACCAGCCTGGATTCTGGATGAATTTCGGCATGAGATCCTTGTCTCGCTGCGGAATCGGAAGCAAGGTGTGCTTCTCTGCGGTATAGATGCCGGCCTGATATTTATCAGGTGCATCTTCATGCCATTCTGCAAGTCCGGCATAGGTGTTCTTGATGGTCTCGACATAGATGCCCCATCGGGTGAGATCCTGTCTTCTGTGACCCTCGAATGCGAGTTCGTGCGAGCGCTCGTCGCGGACTGCCTGACGGAACTGCTCAGGAGTGAGGCCTGAAAGTTCATTCAGTCCAGCACGCCTGCGGACCATGTTCAGCGCATTGTAAGCTTCTGCTGTCGGAGCGCCTGTGCTCTCATTCAATGCTTCTGCATAGAGGAGAAGGACATCCGCATAACGGAGAAGGTACCAGTTGACGTTGGATACGTTCGCGTCGATCAGCATGTTGTCTTTCTTCGCATATTTCATGATGTCCCATTTGCCCGGATTCAGTGCACTGTTGAAGGCTTTTCTCCAGTCGCCTTTGGCATCTTCAGCCATGGCCATCTCGAAGTTGCCGGCCATTTCCGGTCCTTTGTCTCCTTCCTTGTATTTGAGGAGCGGCTCTACACCGTTCTTCGTGTATTTGTAATCAGCGAAGGAAAGCGCCCATCTTTTGTCCTGCTTGTAGTCCTGCCATTTCCAGAGGAAGGTAGGAACTACCTGCCAGTTTGCGGCGACCCTGATGATCGGAACGGAACCCTCACTTGCGGAAACGCCGTTCCATTTGCCGATGCGGCCGCTCGGGTCATTGTAGCTCTGTCCGGTAAGCACAGGGGAGTAGAAGCTGACTTCAAGCAGACTTTCTTTCGGATCCCATACGTTGTTCGCGGAATTGGACCAGAGTTGCGAGTAGTCTTCCAGCAGGCCGTGCTTGTGGTCTTCAATGAGCAGCTTCGCTGTCTTGGCGGCTTCTGTCCATTTGCTTTCATCCTTGACAGGATAGCCAGCCCAGGTCGCATAGACCTTGGTCAGGAGGCCGAGAGCACCGCCTTTGGAAATCCTGAACTGATTGCTTTTCCGGATGTTGTCGTCTGTCGCATAAGGAAGCACTTCGATGGCATACTTCAGATCAGCTTCGATGAACTTGTAGACGTCTTCCGGTGTAGCCTGCTCGAAAGTGGAAGGATGCTGGTAGGACTGTCGAGTGGAAGTCATGAGAGCGACATGACCATACCATCTTGTCAGTTCGAAATAGTAGAGGGCTCTCAAAGTCCTGGCTTCACCCATATAGATGGCGGCTCTTTTCTGATCGAACTCAGTGAAGTTCTTTTCATTGGATGCGAGTCTTTCGATGAAGTCGTTAGCGTCGTAGATCGCTTTGTAGAGGGCTCTCCATGTTATTTCGATTTCATCTTCGGTCGTTCCGTAATGGTTGTTCGGAACATTCCTGAAGTTGTTCAGTGAGTTTCCTTCCACCTTGGCCTGATCAGTCGGCAAGGTGAAGTAGAGAGAGAGATGGTAACCGTAGAGACCATCGTTGTTCATATTGCGGTAGACACCGAGCAGTACGGTTTCTGCCTGATCGGCATCTTTCATGTATTTGTCTTTCTCGACTTCTGTGTAGCTGATCTCGTTGAGGGAACAGCTCGCTGCCATGAAAGAAACGATCACCGCAGTGATCATATTTTTGATTGTTTTCATGTTTTAACCTTTAAAATGACAGTTCAAGACCGAATGTGAATACTTTGCTCTTTGGATAGGCACCCCAGTCGAAGCCCGGCATGAGCGGGCTCTTCAGCATGCTGACTTCCGGATCGTAGCCGCTGTATTTCGTGATGCAGAAAAGGTTCTGTGCGGTAGCGTAGATGCGGAGTTTGCTGATATAGGCTTTTCTCATCCATTTCTCCGGGAAAGTATAGCCTAAGGTGACGTTCTTCAGTCTCAGGAAGGAACCATCCTCGATGAATCGGGAGTAGAGCTCGGATTTGATGTAGCCGTCAACAGCCGGAACTGCGTTGGAGGCGTTGGTCGGCGTCCATCTGTCTGCAAGCTCAGCATATTGGTTCGTCCTTTCGTCCATGGATTGTGTACAGAACATTCTGGTGGCATTGTAGACATCGTTCCCGTAAGTGAACTGGAACATGAAGCTGAAATCGACACCGTAGATGTTGAAGGAGTTGGTGATACCTCCGAAGAAGAGCGGTTGTCCGTTACCGATGACCGTACGGTCTGCGTCTGTGATGATGCCGTCAGGAACACCATTCGGTCCGGACACGTCCTTGTATTTCACCATACCTGGCTGAACCGGACGTCCTGCATGGTTGGAGATGTCTGCAATGCCTGGCTTGAGGACCATGCCTCCGTCAGGGGTGACATCGAAGTCAGAACTCTGGTAGACACCGTCGAATACATAACCGTACATGTCACCGAGTGAATGGCCTACACGGGCAATGTAGTCGATACCGGAGAAGTTGGAGTTGAACTCCGTTCTTGCGGGCATATATCTGGTTCCGTCCTGAAGAGCCACGAGGGTGTTCTTGATGAAGGAAATGTTGAAGTCCGTTGACCATCCGAAGTTCTTCTTGTTGAAGTTGATGGAGCTGATGGACAGTTCGATACCGCTGTTGCGGATCTTGCCGATGTTCTGCATCTGTGATTTGAAACCGGTTACATAGGCGAGGTTCTGTTCGAGAAGCAGGTCTTTCGTGTCCTTGATGAAGCCATCGATCGTGAAGTTCAATCTGTTCTTGAGGAAGCCCATGTCGAGACCGAGGTTGGTCGTGGACGAGCCTTCCCATCTCAGATCCTTGTTCGGGAGATGTTTCGGATAGAGGACCGTGGACTGTCCGGAACCGAGTCCGATCTTACCGGTAGAGTAGAGGTCCATGGAAAGGTAGTTCGCGATGCGGTCGTTACCGACGGTACCCCAGCCGGCACGGAGTTTCAAGTTGGAGATCTGCGGTACGTTTGCCATGAATTTCTCGTTGGAGATGTTCCATGCGAAGGCGAAGGACGGGAAGAAGCCCCATTTGTGTTTCGGTGAGAATACGGTAGAAGCGTCAGCGCGGACCGTACCTGTGATCATGTATCTGTCGTCATAGTTGTAGAAAGCTCTGGCGAAGAAGGAAAGTCTCATGTTCTCCTCTCTGTAGGTGGCCACCTTGCTCGGTGTCGCTCCGAGTCCGAGGTTGTCGGAACCGAGTTCTTCCAGCGGAAAGTCTTTGGACTGCCCCTCGAGGAATTCGTATCCCTGGAAGGAAACTTCCTGACCGAGCATCATGTCGATGTTGTGCTTCTTCTCGAAGGTCCTCTTGTAGTTCAGGACATTGCTGTTCTGCCATCTGAGGTTACGTCCCATACGGGTCTGGCCGTAGGCGCCACCGGCGCGGAAGGCCTGACTGCTCTGTTTCCTGTAGAAGGTGTCATTGCGCTGGTAGTTGGCGTTGTAGGTCGCCGAAGTCTTGAATGTCAAGCCTTTGATGATTGTCGCGGTCAATGAGGCGTTGGCGATCCATTGCTCCTGCTTTCTGATCTCATCCACGGATTCAGCCTGGAGAATCGGGTTGACAGTAGATGAGTTGAAGTTGTTCTGCTCCAGAGCGAGCGGGTCATACATGGAGTGACGGAGCTCGTAGTCTGTTGTGTTCAGACCTCCGGTCGGACGGTATCTGAGGATGTTGGCCAAGGTTCCGCCACCGGTTCCGATACCGGATTTCGTAGCGTTCGTGTAGTTAACGGAACCGCTGAATGTCAGCCAGTCGGTTATTTTCTGGTAAACTTTCAGACGGCCGTTAAGTTTCTTGTATCCGCTGTTCGGGAACATTCCGTTCTCGTCGAAGTAAGAGAAGGATGCGGTGTATCGGGTATCTTTCGTACCACCCATGAGACTGACGTCGTGGTTCTGGGACCAGGTCGGTCTGAAGGCCTCATCCTGCCAGTCGATACCTGCAACGTCCTTGTAAGCATCGATGTTCTGGTATTTGAACGGATTGCCATCCTTGTCGTTGCCCTCTTTGTAGTAGGTGTCACCGTATTTTGAAGGGTTGGCTTCAATGGTCAGTTTCACGAACTCGTACGGATCGAGGAGGTCCATTCTTCTGGAAAGGGTACGGTAGGATGCGGAGCCGTTGTAGGTAATCTGCGGACGGCCCACCTTCGCGTCCTTGGTGGTCACGAGGACGACACCGTTTGCGGCGCGGGCACCGTAGATGGCTGATGCGGAGGCATCTTTCAGAATCTGGATGTCCTGGATATCCTGGTTGGCCAGGAAGTCGATGTTGGCTACTTCAAATCCGTCGACGATGTAGAGCGGAGCGGATTCACCGTTCAGGGTGCCGACACCACGGATCTTCACGTCAAATCCACCGCCTGGGGTACCATCTGCTGCCGTGATGTTCACACCGGCGATCTGGCCTCCGAGTGCTTCCATGACGGAAGCAGTCTTGAAGCTTTCGATGGATTTTGAATTGACGGATGCTACGGATCCGGTGAGGTCACTTCTCTTCATGGTACCGTAACCGACGACCACGACTTCATCGAGGACCGTGTTGTCCGGTTCCATTCTCACAATCACTGAAGTACGGTTACCTACAGGAATGTCCTGGTTCCTGTAACCGATGAAACTGAAGGTCAGGATGGCGTCTTTCGGCACTTTCAAGGTGAATTTACCGTCGATGTCTGTCACTGCACCGTTCTGTGTTCCGGCCTGGATGACGCCGGCACCGGTCAGCGGCTGGTCAGTTTCGTCATAGACGACGCCTTCTACGGTGATGTTCTTCTGCGCGGACACAGTCAGTGACAGCACCATCAGCAGCATTGAGACCAGAAGTCTCTTGCCTTTTATAAATGTTGTAATTGCATTCATATCAATTAGTTTTTCCGTTATTCAAATTTGGTGTCGAACCATACCATGATCGGGAATACTTGCGCACCTTTGCCAGGGTCTGTCTTTCCGGTCATGACGAATGTGGCCTGGGCCGCGAAAAGACCGTTTGCCGGAATTCCGTTCCTGTCGATGAACTTGTTCGGGTTGACGATCAGTGTACCGTCCTCGATACTCAGGTAAGCCGCTGCCTTGCTGAGGTTGGCTTTGTTGTCGTTGTAGGACATAGGTGCTCTGGCACCGGTATTCGGCGCATCGCTGTTGAAATACTGTGCCCAGACCTCCCAGAGGAAGCCTTTGTCTTTCGGCTGACCGTCCTTGTGGCTTTGCGGACCGTTGATGTTGAAATAGTTGAAGGCACGCCTGAAGTCGATGGACAGATTGGCTGTACCGATTTCCTTCCTGTCTTTGTCATAGACGAGCGCCGGGGCGCCTTTGCCTCCCTTCAGCGGATTGATGCAGAGGGCGAAAGGTCTGTATTCCACGTAATGGTCTGCGCCTTTGACGATGAATATGTTATTGAAGAATACAGGGACTTTCCGGACGACGGCTGCTTCACCTTCGCCGACCGTGATGGTGACGATCACTGCGTTCACGTTTCTGCCCCCGTCGAACTTGACGGTTATCGTACCTTCTTCGTTCATGGAAACGCTGGCCTTGTCTTTCACGTAGACCGGATCCATTTCGAATTTCACCGGCTGTCCTTTCGGAATATCAGATTCCTTGATCGGAAGAGTAAGTTCCTGATTCTTTTCGATCCTGTGCTGGCTGGCATATCTGCTGGCTGGTTCCAGGCCGAGGTTGTTGCCCCAGCTGACCATATGGAACATGTACGGGTTCTTCAGGATGTTTACGGTGAAGCTGGTCTCCAGCTCATTCTTGGAGTTCTTTGCCAGAACGGTGATGGTATGTTTGCCGATAGGGAAGTCATTGTGCTTCGGTGCGGTCACCTTACCGGTCGCAGGATCGATTTCCAGTGCGTTGAGGCCTTCCGGAAGATTCTTGAAGGAATAGACGATGTCGTCACCGGTGACTTCTTTCACTTCGTTGGTGAAAGAGCAGGTCTGGATGATGTTGTCCACATTCTCGTAGACGAGTTTCTCGATCGGTTTGATGAATTTGACCACCTCGAATGAGTATGCCTTATCGAAGTCCTTGCTGCCGAAGTCGTTGGTGACTGTCAGGCTGACCGTGTAGCTGTCACCGATGTTCAGCGTGTTGCCTTTCTTGAAGGACAGCACTCCTGTCGCTTCATCGATGGACAGTTCCGGACAGGCCGGAGTCACTTCCTTGATCGCGTACTTCAGTCCCTTGAAGGAGCCGATGAAGGACGGAGCCGGTGAAGTGTAGGCAAAGCCGGCCTCGACTTTACCATGAGCTGGTTCGTAGGTGATGGAGAGCGGCTCTGAAGTCACGTTGACGGTCAGTGCTTTTTCGAAGATTCCTTCCTCAGAGTTCTTGCCCACGATGAGCGTGGTGAGTTTGAAATCGATCTCATAGACACCGGGAATGAAGTCCTTGTTGCCGCCGATGATGCTGAAGCGGCCGTCTTTTGAAATCTTGAAACAGTCTTTTCCATTGTTGATGGATTTACCGTCCCTGCGGATGCCTGCAAGGAGATAGCTCTTGATGGAAATGTGCGTTCCTTCCGTAATGATCTGTGCTGTAGGCAGATTCTTGTTCTCAATGATGTCGGCAAGTTTCACTTCCAGAACGGGAGGCTCGACCTTGATGCCGTCCGGAATCGGTTTCATCATGTTTACGCGGATCGCGTCTGCAAATCTGTACTTCTTGCCGTTTGAGTTGCAGGAAATGCTCAGCAGATATTTACCGATCGGCAGACCTTCAGTATTGGACAGTGTGACCACTCCCGTTGCCGGATCGATGAGGAAAGATTCCACACCTTCGGTGAAAACCTTGCCCTCGTGGGTCACGTTGTAGATTTCAAAGCCGTTCGGCTGTGCTCCGTGCCATGTCGGTGTGACATTGATTGTTGTCGACGGTCCTATATCGGAAATTCCAGGATAGTAGAGAGAGAATTCCGATTCGTCTATCAATCCTTCCGGTTTGCAGGAATTCACTGCAAAGCAGATTCCGAGCATCGCGGCTATCGAAAGGAGCCATGCTGAAATGTTTGATATTTTTCTCATGAGTCTTTATATTGGTTATAGTGAATATTCCAGGTCGTAGACCTTGTCACCGATGGTGACGGTTACAGCTGCTCCTGTCGGAGCGTTGCTGGCAGCATTCCTGAATGTGGCGGAGATTTCCAGCTTCTCGAGGTCTTCCGGATTTCTGAAAGGCAGGATCACGGTGATGAAGCGCACTTCCTGGTCTGCTTTCTTGTCCACGCTGACCTGATAGCGTTTGCGGCGTGCCTTCACTCCGATGTCGTCGGAATAGTAGCAAGTGCCTTCATTGGCCTTGAAATTGTCTCTGCTGTCCGTGAATGTACGGAATAGCATGTTGTTTCCGTCTCCGAAAATGGTGTGCATACCATAGATATAGTGGTCGGACAGGTCGTCGGCGACCGCTACGTTCTCTGCAAGACCTCCTTTCTCGAGGTCACGGCACAGGCTGAAGTTCAGGACGGCCGGAACATCTTTCGCTGTACCGAAGGCTTCATCGACGATCACATAGAATTTCTTCTCCACCATGAAGATGGCTCTTCTGTGGCTCATATCATCGTAGGATGCGTTCTCTGTGACGATGAATTCGGCATTTCCGGACTGGCCTGATTTCAGGAATCTTCCTTTGGCGTGTCCTTTGGAGATGTCCAGCTTGTTCTTGGTCAAGGTATTGTGCATGGAGGTCGCAGCGAAGGCGCGACGGTCTGCATTCGATGAAGAGGAACCGCCGTAGGAATATACGCCGGCATCCGGAGTGAAGCATCTTCCATCGTTGTAGATGGAAACGGTACCGTTGTCATTCTGGCAGTGCCACCTGTCATAAGGGTTGAAGTTATTCTTGTGGATGAGCATCATGTCGCCCGGCTTCCAGCCGCTTCTCAACATGTACCAGCCGGAAACTTCATATTTTCTGAGGGTGGACTGAGGCTCTTCTGAACGGCCTTCCGTCGCCATCCATTTCAGTTCCATGTCGTCCGGGAAAAGTGAAGAGTATTGCTTCAGGTTTCTCAGCAGCACGTTCTTCGACATTCTGGCTGACCTCGTGTCGTTGAAGTTGTCCACTGTGTAGTTCGGCCAGATGACATCCATGAGGAATCTGGATGCATTCTTGAGCTTGTCCTTGTAGTCCGCCGGAAATCTGTCGAGACAGTTGTTCTGATCGGCGATGCCGTAGACTTTCAGGAAATCTCCGATCACGCCCATATGATAGCTCGGATCCAGCTCGTTCTGAACTCCGTCAGCATTGAACTGGTTGTCGAGATGACGTCCGATCTCTTTGGAGCCATGCTCCAGCCATTGGCCTGCATTATTGAATTCAGGCATGAGGATGCCCACCGTGGCGAGTGCCTGGTCCTGGGCGAGTCTGATGTTGCTGTTCTCTTCCTTGACTGGATTGGCCTTGATGTTTTCAGCGGTCTGGGCCATCATGACGAGGAATTCGGAAAGCCATTCCGGAGTGAATGACGCTGACGGGAGGAAATAGAGCAGGGCATCCAGCTGGCTGAGCAGCCTTTCTGCAGGCTGAAGTCCGCTCCAGGCCCTTCCGTAATTCCTTTCCTCGAGATTGACGCTGCCGGACATGCTTTCGTCATAATTGACCTTTCCTTCCTTGTACGGGAAGGTCTTTGCCCAGTCCTTGTAGGTCTCGATCCAGGATTTCACATATTTCTCATCGCGGGTCACGGCAAAAGCCTGTGCCTGGTAGATCACCCATTGGTGACGGTGCTTCTGGATACCGAATTCCTTGTCTGCGTTTCCTGGTTCGAACATCCAGTCGATCTTGCCGTCCTTGCTCTTGAAGGACCAGTAGATGTCCTTGCCATTCTCGCGTTTCTCCTTGTAGTTGCGGACATAGAACCTGCCTTCCAGGGCCTGGTCAGCAATGTTCTGTCCTGCCTCTGTAATCTGCGGGGCAGTCAGGTTGACGTTGGGGTTGGTCACGCTGACTCTGGACCGGTAGTAGTCCAGGAGCGCATTGGCGGCCTTCCAGTAGTCCTTGGCCGAATAATGCTCCTTCACTTCCTCAAGTCCGGGATAGTCCAGGTTGATGCAGGTGAAGATTCTTGTGTCGATCGCCTCAGGGTCTCCTTTTTCAGGAACGATGCCGATGTTCGGGTCTACAGGTGTCTTGTCGATGTTGCTCTCGTCGAGCTTCGTGCAGGCGCCCGTCAGGGCCAGCATGCACAGCAGTAAGCTGATTCTTTTCATTGTTGTGTCGTGTGTATAGGACATATGTGGCTGTTTCTTTGTGCAAATTTACAAATTTGTATATCCTGTCCTCGGCTTCTTTGTACTTATTAATGTCAAAATTCTTCCAATCGTTTCAATTCTGTTGAATTTAATGTTGAAAATGTTCAAAAAACCATCATTTGATTAAAAATGATGCTTTTTTCAACAAAAATGATATCTTTTGCTGCCCTTTGAATATCTTTGATACAGATGTCATATGGAGCGGCGCTGTTCTTTCGTTAACTTTGTACAAAAGAACAAATAATACACAAACGACATGAAACTGGTAAAACTTTTTTCTTTCATCGCTCCTGTGGCCTTTTTCGCAGGATGCCAGCCGGCAACTGAGGACAATGCCTGGCTCAAGCACGCATTGGATACGTCTGTCAGCCAGCTTAGGCTGACTGCTGAGGAAATCGATGCTTCCGGTCTGATGCCGCGTTCTATCCATAAGGGGCATGATGTCAGTTTCCTGGAACGGCAGCTTGAAATGGATCGCTCGCTTTTCCAGGATTCCCTCCGTGCGCAACCGGTACCGGAAGCGGTAGGGACCCGCAGGCTCTGCAAGATCTATGACTGGACCAGCGGTTTCTTTCCGGGCTCTCTGTGGTATGCCTATGAACTTACCGGCAACGAGGAAATGAAGGCGCAGGCCATCAATTTCACTGAAAAACTGAATCCTGTCCGTCATTATGACGGTACGCATGATCTGGGCTTCATGATCAACTGCAGTTACGGCAATGCGCTCCGTCTTTCTCCAGCGGATACGATTCCGGCAGTGCTCATCGAGACCGCCGACAATCTCATCAGCCGTTTCAATCCGGAAATCGGTGCGATCCGCTCCTGGGACTTCGGTCCTTGGAATTTCCCGGTCATCATCGACAACATGATGAACCTCGACCTTCTTTTCGAGGCGACCCGACTGACCGGCGATCCGAAATATCAGGCCGTCGTGCTCCGGCATGCGGACAAGACCATGCCGAACCATTTCCGTCCGGACTATACCAGCTGGCATGTTGTCAGCTACAACAATGACGGTACCGTCGAACTCAAACAGACTTTCCAGGGCAAGAATGATGATTCTGCCTGGGCAAGAGGTCAGGCTTGGGGCGTCTACGGCTATACCTCCTGCTACCGTGTCTCCAAAGATCCGAAATACCTGGATTTCGCCAGACACATTGCGGACATGATCATGAGCCGTGTACAGACCGAGGATGCCATCCCTTACTGGGACTACGATGCTCCGGTGACGGACGAGACACCTCGCGATGCTTCCGCAGCAGCCGTGACCGCTTCCGCACTCTTTGAACTCAGCACCATGGTCGAGGACGGACAGCGGTATTTCGATTATGCGGAGAAGATCATCAAGAGTCTTTCTTCGCCGGCTTATCTGGCGAAACCGGGTGAGAATGCAGGTTTCATCCTGCTCCATTCCACCGGCTCTCTCCATCATGGTTCAGAGATCGACGTTCCGCTCAACTATGCGGATTACTATTATCTGGAAGCGCTTCAGCGCTACATGAAACTCAAGGGTCTGTCCTACGCGGAACTTTAAGGACCCTGTAACACCTTAGAATAACCAATCAAATCAAACAAAATGAAGATATTCAGATATATGACCGCTGCCCTCTGCGCCCTTTCATTGGCCATGGCGGCGAAAGCCCAGGAACTCAGGACGGAAGTCTTCGATCTGCTGGATCTCGATGCTCCGGGACTGGAGCAGGTGAAAGCCCTTCACGAGCAGGGCGACGATCAAGGTGCGGCAGCTGCCTTGCTGACCTATTACCGTGGTCGCAAGGATGTCGTCACTCCGGAAATCAAGGATGCCGCCAAGGTGAAGATTTCCAAGGAAGACCAGAAACTGGCCGATGACGGTATGGTCCATACTTTCTTCGTCCATAAGGGCTATCAGCCTTCCTATAACTACGGGGAAGATATCGACTGGAGGTATTGGCCGGTTCAGGACAATGAACTCCGCTGGCAGCTCCATCGCCACAAATGGTGGATCCCGATGGGTAAGGCCTACCGTGTGAGCGGTGATGAGAAATATGCTGAGGAATGGACCAGGCAGTACATCGACTGGATCCGCAAGAATCCATATTTCCGCCTCACCGAAGCCCAGAAGGCTACGGCTACCCAGCAGCAGCTCGATGATCATCAGAACACCCGTTATGCCTGGAGACCGCTCGAAGTGAGCACCCGTATCCAGGATCAGACGAACATGTTCCAGCTCTTCATCGATTCACCTCACTTCACGCCGGAATTCCTTACCGAGTTCCTGCTGAACTACTACAAGCATGCGGAATTCATCCTGAACAACTATTCCGAGGGTGGCAACCATCTTCTTTTCGAGGCGCAGCGCATGATCTATGCCGGTACCTTCTTCAAGGAACTGAAGGCTGCGAAGACCTGGTTGCAGAGCGGTATCGACGTGCTCAACAAGCAGATCAAGATCCAGGTCTATGAGGACGGCGGCCAGTTCGAGCTTTGTCCGAACTACCACCTCGCTTCCATCGGCATCTTCCTCAAGGCTCTGGCCGTCGCAGACATGAACGGTTTCAGGGATGCTTTCCCGAAGAGCTATACGGATACGGTCGAGAAGATGATCGAGTTCTATGCGAACATCTGTTTCCCGGACTATGAGAACCCTTGCTTCAGCGATGCCAAGCTCCGCGGAAAATCCGAGATGCAGAAGAACTACAAGCAGTGGTCGAAGGTCTTCCCGGACAACCAGTTCATCAAATATCTCGCGACAGAGGGCAAGGAAGGTGCACTTCCTGAGTACAAGTCCAAGGGCTTCCTGAAGACCGGTTTCTTCGTCTTCCGTAACTCCTGGGCAGAAGATGCCGTACAGATGGTCGTCAAGGCAGGTCCTCCGGCATTCTGGCACAATCAGCCGGACAACGGTACCTTCGAACTCTGGTACAACGGCAGCAAGCTGTTCGCGGATTCCGGCTCTTATGTATATGAAGGCAATAAGGAGGTCAATGAACTCCGCAACTGGTTCCGTGCGACGAATTCCCACAACACATTGACCTACAGAGGCGAAAATCTCGAGACCACCGATTCCAAGACCCTGCTCTGGCAGCCGGAGGGAGAGGTGCAGATCCTGGTGACCGAGAACCAGAGCTACAAGAACCTCAAGCATCGCCGCAGCGTCTTCTTCGTCGACGGTCGATATTTCGTCATCGTCGATGAAGCGATCGGAAAGCAGGAAGGTCCGGTCAGCCTCTACTATCAGATGCCGAAAGGCAAGGTGGAGAACAGTCGTGACGACATGCATTTCGCGACGGAGTTCGACAACGGAAGCAACATGAAGCTCCAGGTCTTCAGCGATGGGAAACTTTCCATGAAGAAAGAAGAAGGCTGGGTTTCGACGGCATACCGCAAACGCGCGAAGAGGATGAAGGTCAGCTTCACCGTCCGTAAGGAGTCCGAGGAGCCGGTCCGCTACATCACGGTCATCGTGCCGAAGCAGGAAGCCGGAAACAATCCTTCCATCAAGGCCAAGTTCATCGGCGGTTTCAATGAAAACGGCGTGAAGGTTCAGGTCAAGGTCGGCAAGGAAAAGAAAGTGCTTGAATATCAGCTTGATTAATGAAGTAGATCCTATGAAACAGATCAGAACGATATATGCTTTGCCTTTGGCGGCTGCAGGCCTGGTGGCCTGCAGCGGCGGCAAGGCCGTGCAGGAGCAGAAACGCCCGAACATCATCTTCATCATGACGGATGATCATACGACTCAGGCCATATCCTGCTATGGCGGCAGGCTGATGCAGACTCCGAACATGGACCGTCTGGCCGCTGAAGGTATGCGCATGGACAACGTCTATGCGACGAATGCGCTCTCCGGCCCGTCCAGAGCGTGCATCCTGACTGGAAAACTCAGCCATGAGAACGGCTTCACCGACAATGCCTGCGTCTTCAACGGTGATCAGCTTACTTTCCCGAAACTGCTTCAGCAGAACGGTTACCAGACTGCCGTGATCGGCAAATGGCACCTGATCTCCGAGCCTCAGGGCTTCGATTTCTGGAGCGTCCTTTCCGGACAGGAAGAGCAGGGCGACTACTATGATCCTGATTTCCATGAAATGGGCAGGGAAATCCAGGAGAAAGGCTACGTGACCGATGTCATCACTGACAAGGCCCTCAGGTTCATTGACGGAAGAGATAAGGACAAGCCTTTCTTCATGATGTTCCACCACAAGGCGCCGCACCGCAACTGGATGCCGGCTCCGAGGCATCTGGGCATTTTCAACGACACCACTTTCCCGGTACCGGAGACGCTCTTCGACGAGTTCGAGGGCCGTGGCGATGCTTCGAAGGAACAGGACATGTCCATTGCCAATACCTTCCAGAACGAGTGGGACCTGAAGCTGCTGACCCGTGAGGAAATCCTCGCCGGCGACAACCGTCTGTACAAGGTCTATACGAGAATGCCGGAAGAGGTGCAGCGCAAATGGGACGAGGTATATGCTCCTCGTATCGCGGAATACCGCAGCGGCAAGCTCCAGGGCAGGGAAATGGTCGAGTGGAAATACCAGCAGTACATGCGTGATTACCTCGCTACCGTACTTTCAGTCGATGAAAGCATCGGCCGCCTGATGGATCATCTGGAGGAAATCGGTGAACTGGACAATACGATCATCGTCTATACTTCCGATCAGGGTTTCTTTCTGGGTGAGCACGGCTGGTTCGACAAACGATTCATGTACGAGGAATGCCAGCGCATGCCTTTCCTGATCCGCTATCCGAAAACGATCAAGGCCGGTACCGCCAGCAACGCCATCTGCATGAACATCGACTTCGGTCCGACTTTCCTGGACTTCGCAGGCATCGAGGTGCCGGAAGAAATGCAGGGCCAGTCCTTCAAGGCCGTTCTTGAAAACGAGGGCCGCGTACCGGAAGGCTGGAGGAATCTCGCCTACTACCATTATTACGAATATCCTGCGGAGCACATGGTCAAGCGCCATTACGGCATCCGTACACCGGAATACAAGCTCATCCACTTCTACAATGACATTGACCAGTGGGAGCTTTATGATGAGGTCAATGATCCCGATGAGATGAAGAATCTCTACGATGATCCGGCCTATGCCCAGGTTCGTGAAGAGCTGACGGTCCTGCTCAGAGCAACTCAAGAGAAATATGGGGACACCGATCCGGACGAGAAGGAGAAAGTCCTTTTCCAGGGTGACCGCAGATTTCTTGACAGATTGAACAAGAAGAAATGAACGCATAATCAATTATGGATAGAAGAAAATTTTTAGAGACATCAGGCTGGTCTCTTCTGGGCGTTGCCGCCGCAGGCAGCCTGCTCGGCTCCTGCACGCCAGGAACCAAGGAAGCGAAGAAGATCATGCCGTCCCCGAGCAATTTCAAGATGTATTGGGGAGACCTGCATAACCATTGCAACATCACCTACGGACATGGTGACATGAAGGATGCTTTCGAGGCTGCGGCAGAGCAGCTGGATTTCGTGAGCGTCACTCCTCATGCCATGTGGCCGGATATCGACAGCGAACTCATCCACGACGACCCACGTCTGAAATGGGTGCTCGATTATCACACCGATGCTTTCCGTCGTCTCCGTTCCGGTAACTACGACAAGTACGTGAAGATGACCCAGGAGTACAACCAGGAAGGCAAGTTCCTGACTTTCATCGGTTACGAGGCTCACAGCATGAAGCATGGTGACCATGTCGCCCTGCACTATGACCTTGATGCTCCGCTGGTAGAGTGTGATTCCATTGAAGACTGGAAGGAAAAGTTCAAAGGTCAGAAAGTCTATGTCACTCCTCACCACATGGGTTACCAGAAAGGTTACAGAGGCTATGACTGGAAATATTTCTCAGAGGGCATCCAGACTCCGTTCGTGGAGATGTATTCCCGTCACGGACTTGCAGAAGGCGATATGGGAGACTATCCTTATCTCCACGATATGGGTCCGCGCCAGTGGGAAGGTACGATCCAGTATGGTCTGAGCCTGGGCAACAAGTTCGGTCTCATCGGCTCCACCGACCAGCATTCCGGTTATCCGGGCAGCTACGGTGACGGTCGTGTCGGTGTCCTGGCAGAGAGCCTGAGCCGTGACCGGATCTGGGAAGGTCTCGGCAGCCGCCATACCTGCTGCGCCACCGGTGACAAGATCGACATCGATTTCCGGATCAATGATGCCTTCATGGGTGATGTCGTGAAAGGGGACAGCCGCCGCATCTATGTCAATGTGGAAGGCCAGAGCTGCATCGACTATGTCGATATCGTGAAGAACGGCAAGCTCATCGCCCGTCTGAACGGTCCGCTCATTCCGGTCATGCCGAAGGAAGAGATGGTCCGCTGCAAGATCAAGATGGAATACGGTTGGAACCGTGAAGAGAAATATGTAGCCTGGAACGGTCGCATCTCCATTGACAGAGGCCGTATCCTGAGTGTCACTCCATGCTTCAGAGGAGCTGCCTTCACTTCTCCTCAGCCGGGTGAGACCGAGTTCCATACTCACGTGAACCGCATCCGTTCCGTATCCGATACTTTCACGGAACTGGAAATGTACACCAGCAAGAACCCGAATACCATGACTCCTTCCACCCAGGCCGTGATCCTCGAAGTCGAGATGCCGGTCAATGGAGTCATCACTTCTGATTTCAATGGTCGCAAGTTCAGCCACACTCTCGGAGAACTCCTCGAAGGTTCCCGTTCACATTTCATGATCGGCTGGCTGAGCGAGGCTGTCCTTTTCAACAGGGCGATGCCGGAAAGCTGCTACAAGATCGAACATTACATGGTGGATGACCAGCCGGAATCCGATACGGACTACTACTATGTCAGAGTCCGTCAGAAAGATCAGCAGTGGGCCTGGTCTTCACCGATCTGGGTTGAACGTTAAAATTGTATGGAAATGAAATTTACTCCGAACAGAATGATGATGCTGGGAACTGCAGTGCTGCCGTTGACGATGGCGGCACAGCAGCGCCCGAACATCATCTACATCATGACCGACCAGCAGTGCTCCAGAGCGATGAGCTGTGCCGGAAATACAGATCTGAAGACTCCTGCAATGGACCGCCTTGCGGCCAATGGAGTCCGTTTCACCAATGCTTACTGCACTTTCCCGCTGAGCGGTCCGTCCCGTTCCGGTATGTTCACCGGCCTGTATCCGAGTGAGACCGGGATGAATGAGAATGATATCCCGATGCCGGAAGAACTCAAGGAGGAGAGCCTCGGCTGTCTGGTCAGGGATACGGGATATGACTGTGTCTATGCCGGCAAATGGCATTGCCACACCTTGTCCATTCCGAACGATGAATTCGGTTTCACGAACATTCATGACAACGGCGATCAGGGCCTGGCGGAAGCCTGCGTGGACTGGCTGCGGCACCGGGACAGGAAACAGCCTTTCTTCATGGTCGCTTCCTACATCAATCCGCACAACATCTGCGAATATGCCCGCAGCCAGCGGACACCGCATGCCCGTGTGGAACCGGCCAATCTGGAGGATTGCCCGAATCTGCCGGACAACTTCGCGGTCGCTCCTTATGACGCGACGGTCCTGCAGTTCGAGAAAGAGCAGAACTATGCCCTCTATCCGACCATGTCCTACGGCAAGGATGACTGGAGGAAGTACCGCAATGCCTACAACCGTCTGGTAGAGGCGGTGGATGCTGAAATCGGCAAGATCGTGGATGAGATCGACCGTCAGAATCTGTGGAAGAATACGGTCATCATCTTCACTTCCGATCATGGTGATGGCAACGGTGCTCATCAGTGGAACCAGAAGACCGCTCTCTATGAGGAGGTGGCCTGCGTGCCGCTCATCGTCTGCGCGCCGGGCAAGAAGAACGCCGGTACCGTGACGGAAGCCTTGGTGAACAGCGGTATCGACCTCCTGCCGTCCATCTGTGACTGGACCGGTGCGAAGGTTCCGGCTCGCAGGCAGGGCAAGAGCTACCGACCGGTCGTCGAGAAAGGTGCGGCTCAGGTGCAGGACTATGTCGTGACCGAGACGAACTTCAACCAGACCGGACGTTCTATCGGCTGGATCGTGCGTACTCCGAAGTACAAATACATTCTGTACGACAAGGGCCAGTACCGTGAGCAGCTCTTCGATATGGAGAACGACCGCGGCGAAATGGTGAACCTGGCCGTTGAATCCAAATACCAGGAGGAAGTGGAGCGGCATCGCGCGATGCTCGTCGAATGGCTGGAAAGCCATCCGGGACCGAATCGGGCACGCCACATGAAATTCATTCCGGAAACTTATTAATGGAAAGGAAAATGATTTTTAACAATAAGGCGGCACTCTCAGGTGCCGCATTTGCACTCGCTCTGCAGTTGACGGTACCGGCACCGGCTGCGGCTCTGGACTGCAGGACGAACGACAGGAAAGCGAAGACGGAAGTCGTCTTCAGCGACGGAATCACCGCAGCGGAACTGCGGGATCAGGAAAAGGTGGTCTGGACGGAACTCGAGGGAGTTCGCGTCCCGCTTCCACCGATCGAGCATCCGCGTCTGTATATCCGCAAGGAAGGAATTCCGGATCTCGCTGAGCGTGTGAAGGCCCCTCAGGGTAAGGACATTCTCAAACGCTTGCGGAAAGCGGCGGTGCCGAGAACTCCGGAGGAAGAGGCCGCAGTCACGGACTTCGGCTTCAGGTATTATGCGAAGATGCGTGGAGTGACCTCCGAGGTACAGCTCCAGGCGCTGGATTACCTTCTTCATGGCAACAGGAAGGTGGCTCGCAAGGCCATCACTTCCATGCTGGATACGCTCAGACGGACGAATTTCGGTACCAAGCAGGACCTCAGCCGTGCCAGCGGCGCGATGCTCATGGTCGGCGGTATCGTCTATGACTGGTGCTACGACCAGATGAAGCCGGCCGAACGCCAGGCCTACATCCGTGAGTTCGTGCGCATCGCCGGCACCATGGAGTGCCACTATCCGCCGAAACGTGACGAGGCCGTAGCCGGTCACCTTTCCGAATGGATGATCCTGCGTGACATGCTTTCCTGCGGCATCGCCATCTATGACGAGTATCCGGATATGTACAACTACGTGATCACCATGATCTTCGAGGATTACATCGAGGCTCGTAACTATACTTATGCCGGTCATGCCTACCATCAGGGAACGGGCTACATCACTGTCCGTTATCTCAATGACCTGAATTCGCTCTGGATTCTCGACCGGATGGGCGCAGGCGCGATCTACGATCCGTCCCAGCAGTTCGTTCTCTACGACAATATCTACCGCCGTCGTCCGGACGGTCAGGTGATTCCTGCCGGTGACGTCGATCCGAGCGATCGCCGCAAGCCGAAATCCTATGCGATGCCGGCACTTTTCGCAGCCAGCTACTATCACGATCCTTATCTGTTCCATGAATTCGAGCGGGATCCGAAGGTGGAGGAAAGCATGCTCATCCATCAGCTGCTCTGGCAGGACTTCGAGCTCCAGGGCAAGGCGCCGGATGATCTTCCATTGACCCGTTACAGCGGCACTCCTTTCGGCTGGATGATCGCCAGAACCGGTTGGGGCGAGGATGCGGTCATCGCGGAAATGAAGATCAACGAGCATTTCTACGGTAACCATCAGCATCAGGACGGTGGAGCCTTCCAGCTTTATTACAAAGGACCCTTGGCCATCGATTCCGGTGCTTACCATGGCACGTCCGGCGGCTACAACAGCCCGCACAACAAGAATTACGCGAAACGTACCATCGCGCACAACTCTTTGCTGATCTATGATCCGGAAGAGAAATTCCCGGCCTGGAACTACGGTGGCTCGGACAAGAGCGAGTTCGTCGGCAATGACGGTGGGCAGCGCCTGCCGGGTGACCGTTGGAAGACGGTCGAGAGCCTGGAGCAGCTGCTCAGCGAGGAATATACTGTCGGTCAGGTGCTGGCCCATGGCTTCGGTCCTGACCAGCAGCGTCCGGAGTGGTCCTATCTCAAGGGTGACATCACCAAGGCTTACAGCAAGAAGGTCAATGAAGTCCGCCGTTCCTTCGTGTTCTTGAATTTCAGTACCGAAGGAAGCCACAAAGTGCCGGCAGCCCTGCTGGTGCATGACCATGTGGTTTCCGCGAATCCGGAGTTCCGCAAATTCTGGCTCCTCCACAGCATCGAGGAACCGTCGCTCGACGGAAATACCTTCGTCGTGAAAAGGACCAAGAACGGGGACAGCGGTATGCTGCACTGTTCCGTGCTTCTGCCTGAGCAGGACAATCTCCAGCTGAGCAAGGTCGGCGGCAAGGAGAACGGTCAGGAATTCTGGGTCTTCGGCAAGAACTATCCGAACGATCCGACTTCCCGCAAGGATCCGTGCAATGAGCGCGGCGAGTGGAGAGTGGAGGTTTCACCGGCTGCTCCGGCAGCGGAGGATGCCTTCTTCAACGTCATCCAGGTCGCTGACAATGACTGCGCTTCCATGCTGGAGGTGAAAAGTCTGGAGGCCGAGAAGGTCGTGGGTGCGCTCATCGGGGACCGTGCGGTCTTCTTCAGCAAAGACTCCGCACCGCTGAAAGGCGGGTTCTCATTGACCTTGGAAGGTCAGGAGAAGGTCAAGCTGCTGGTGACGGATCTTGTGCCGGGTACCTGGCAGATCCGCAAGGACGGTGAGATCCTGATTCCGGCCATGGTCGCTCGGGAAGGGGAGGGAACCCTTTATTTCGAGGCGGATCCGGGCAAATATGAATTTTCAAGATAGAAACGATGGACAAGAATTTGAGATATATGCCGCTGCTCCTGGGAACCGCACTTTTCGGTCTCCAGGCGCAGGAGGCGGAGGCCGCGAAGCCTGTGAAGAAGGTGGAGCGCCCGAACATCCTCTGGTTGACCTTCGAGGACAAGAGTGCTTCGGAATTCGGCTGCTACGGTAATGTGGACGTGCATACGCCGATCACGGACAGTCTGGCCGCAAGAGGTATCCAGTTCATGAACGCCTGGTCGACGGCTCCTCAAAGCTCTCCGGCCCGTTCTTCCATCATCACCGGTTGCTACGCGCCGACCTTCGGTATGGATTTCCATCCTTATCCTTTCGATACGCCGTCCGACATCTTCTTCCCGCAGCGGTTGAGAGAGGCCGGCTATTATTGCACGAACAACTGGAAGACGCATTACAATTCCACGGAGGATGATACCGCCTGCTGGGACGAGTGCGACAAGAAGGCCACTTACAACAGTGAGAAAAGAGGAAATGACCAGCCTTTCTTCGCGGTCTTCAACAACCATACGACTCACATGGGTCGTATCCGTACCCACCATATCGACGGCCGCAGGGACTATACCCAGGAGGGACTCTATCCGTCTCTGCTGACCTTGCCTCCTTATCTTCCGGATCTGCCGGAGGTCCGTTCCGACTATGCCGGGGACCTGGAAAGCGTGCAGGATGTGGACAAGTGGCTCGGCTTCTTCCTGGAGGATCTGAAAGCGAGGGGACTGGACGAGGATACGATCATCTTCTTCTACAGTGACCATGGCGGCTGCCTGCCGAGAGGCAAGGGTTATCTCTATGAAACCGGTCTCCAGGTGCCTATGGTCGTGTATTTTCCGCCGAAATGGGAACACCTCGCCAACGGAATGAAAGGACAGGTGGACAATCTGGTCAACTTCATTGACCTGGGTCCTACGGTCCTGAGTCTGGCTGGGGTAAGACCGGGCAAGCGATATCAGGGCAAGGCACTCTTCGGTGAATATGCCGCTCCGGAGAAGAGGGAGATCAACTTCGCTTTCGCGGCGAACCAGCTCCATCATTTCATGCCGGTGCGTGCGGCTCGCGATGCCCGTTTCAAATACATCAGAAGCTATCTGCCTTACCGTCAGTTCGCGCTCCGCAACTATTATCAGTGGGGCATGCCGGCGAACAAGGCTTGGGACAAGCTGGTGCTCGGCGGTCACAATACCCGTCCGGAACTGGAGCAGCCTTTCCTGCCTCATCCGGTAGAGATGCTTTTCGATCTGGAGAACGATCCGTATGAACTGCATGACCTGTCCGCTGATCCGGCCTATGCGGAGAAACTGGCGGATTTCCGAGAGGCGATGGCCGAACACATCCGGGAGACCGGAGACCTTGGTTTCTTCCTGCCGACGACCAGAGCGTCCTGCAACCTGTATGAGAAGGCGCATAAGAGAGGCTTCCCGCTGGAGAAACTCTATGAACAGGTCGAGAAGGCCGGGGAGGGAAGACTCAGCGATGAACCGCTTTTCAGGGAGGCCTTGTCTTCAGAGATCGCTGAATTCCGTTTCTGGGGAGCGGCCGGCTATGCACAGCTGGCACGTACCGGAGTCTTGAAAGAGGCGCCTGAGGCATTGGTCACCCTGCTCGGTGACGAGGATGCCTATGTCTATTCGGAGGCTGCTTACACCTTGGCTTATCTCGGCCAGGCTCGCGATGCGGTGTCCAGACTGCTTTCTCCGGACCATGAACCTTGCCGCAAGGTCGGTTATTCGGCGCTGGAGTGCCTTTCTCTCGATCCGGACATGCGCCCGGCCATCCATGAGTTCCTGCCGGAACTCCAGGCTGCGGATGCGATGCTGCCGCACAAGAAGAATGAGGATGCCGGCCTGATGGTCCGTGGAATCCTCGTGAATCTCGGTGAGCTGGACATCGATGTCCTGCATGGACCGGAGGCTTACCGTCAGGGCTTGAAACTCAATCACGGACGTCGCCCGAATGGACCTTTACCTTATTAGACTGAGGAGGTTACCGTGATTGAGCGACCTGGAGGCAGCCGGCTGACGGTCGATCTTCCAGATAGCCGTGATGAAGAACTATACCATTATAAGACAGACCTTTATGCCGCCAGTCCGATTGTGGTTGAAATTCCGAAAAAATGATTACTTTTGCGTCCGGAGTTTTCAGGGAATCCTGAAGGCTCCGGACCATGTTTAGGTAGGGATACCTATGACGCATCATATGTACCGTACTTTTTTGAGTACATTAAACAAAAACATTATGCAACATTATTTCTCTCGTCTGGAAAAGGCGATAAAAGAAAACTGGAACAGCAAGGCGCTTGCTGACTTCCGCGGTGAGTCTTTCACTTATGGTCAGGTTGCTGCTGAGATCGAGAAATTCCACATTTTCCTGAATCTCATCGGTGCGACCAAAGAAGACAAGGTGGCGCTTTGTGCGAAGAACTCAGCCCGTTGGGCGGTTTCCTTCCTTTCTGCGAATACCTACGGCACGGTGGTCGTTCCTATTCTGGCAGACTTCAATCCGAAGAGCATCAACCACTTGACCGATCATTCCGAGAGCATCGTGCTCGTCACTGATTCCGAAATCTGGAAAAAACTCGATATAAAGGAAATGCCTCGTCTGAGAGCGGTCATTTCCACGGAAAACTTCTCCATCCTCTATGCGGCAGATGACAGCATCATCAAGGCCAGCGATCAGGTCGAGAAAGTCTTCGCTCAGAAATATCCGGGCGGTTTCGGTCCCCAGAATGTGGAGTATGACAAGGATAATGACAAGAAACTTGCCTTGATCAACTACACTTCCGGTACGACTTCCGCTCCGAAAGGTGTCATGATCCGTTACGAGTCCTTGAGTTCCAACATCGAGTTCGCGGCCAAGGTGCTGTCCGGCGCTCCTGGTGATGAGATCGTTTCCATGCTCCCGATGGCGCACATGTACGGTATGTCCTTCGAATTCCTTTATCCGGTGACCGCGGGTGTCGCTGTCAACTATCTCGGCAAGGCTCCGACTCCGACCCTTCTGCTGGCTGCGATGGCGAAGATCAAACCTTTCGCCATCATCACGGTGCCGATGGTTCTGGAGAAGATCTTCAAGAACAAGATCCTTCCGGTCATCAGTAAACCGCATATGAAGGTGCTGGTCCATATCCCAGGCATTCGCGAGGTCATTTTCAAGAAAATCAGGGAGACATTGCTGACTTCTTTCGGCGGCAACATCACGATCATCATCATGGGTGGTGCGGCTTTGAATCCGGAAGTCGAGAAATGGTTCAAGAGATTCAGACTTCCGTTTACGGTCGGTTACGGTATGACGGAAGGCGCTCCGCTGTTCGGTTATGAGGCTTGGGAGAAATTCGTGCCTCAGTCCTGCGGCAAGGTCGTCGATAATGTTGAGGTCCGTATCGATTCCGAAAATCCGTTGAAGGTGGTCGGAGAAATCCAGATGCGCGGTATCAACGTGATGAGCGGCTATTACAAGAACCCCGAGGCGACGGAAGCCGCTTTCACGGAAGACGGCTGGCTCCGTACCGGTGACCTCGGTCTGCTCGATAAGGATGGAAACATCTTCATCAAGGGCCGCAGCAAGAACATGATTCTTACTTCAAACGGTCAGAACGTGTATCCGGAAGAAATCGAAGCTATGCTCAACAACGAGACCTATGTCGTGGAATCTGTCGTGCTCGCACGTGTGAACAGCATTGTCGGCCTGCTCTATCTGGATGCTGACAAACTGAAAGCCGATGGCTATGATGCAGATGGCATTTCCGATATGCTGGATATTATCCTGTCCAAGGTGAACAAGCAGTTGCCTGTTTACGGCCGGCTTTCCAAACTTGAAATCATGGACCAGCCTTTCGAGAAGACTCCGAAGATGAGCATCAAGAGGTTCCTGTACCGATAATCATTTAAAAAGATCAGACTTATGAATTTTCTGGATTTAGTGAAACTTCGCCGTTCCGTGCGGGCTTTCCAGAGTCGCCCCGTTGAACAGGAGAAGCTGGATTACATCATGGAGTGCGTACGTCTCGCACCCTCGGCCGTCAATCTGCAGCCTTGGAGGTTCCGTATCGTGACCGACTCGGAGACGCTCGCGGCTCTGGCTGGCTGCTATAAGCGGGAATGGTTGGCGACCGCTCCGTGCGTGATCGTTGCCTGCTGTGACCATGAGGCTTCATGGCATCGTCGTGCAGACAATAAAGATCATGGTGATATCGATGTCGCCATTGCCGTCGAGCATATCTGTCTCGCTGCAGCGGAGCTTGGGCTTGGCAGTTGCTGGGTCTGCAATTTCAATGCAGAGCTTTGCCGGGAACGTCTGGCTTTGCCGGGGCAACTGGAACCGGTGGCGCTGGTGCCGCTCGGCTATGCTGAAGAAAGCAGTGAAGCACTTCCTGAAAAGAACAGAAAGGCGCTGGAAGATCTTCTCTTCTGAGGGAAATTCCAGAATCACTCAGCAGAAGGCTCATCCGGATCATCCTCTTCGAAATCAGAAGGGTCACTGATCTGGGTGAGCCTGTCTTTTGGTTCGTTGTCATTCCTCTTGCGGAAAATGACGAATTCATTGATGAAGAAATTCAACACTCCGGAGAAACAGAGCGCGAAGAGGTTGCAGATGACCACATGCCAGCCGAAGAAATTCTCGATGATCAGCAGGAAGCCCATCTTGACCATGAAGACGCCGGTGCAGGAAAGGTTGTACTGAAGAAATTTCGTGAAGAATCTTTTCGGGTTCTTCTGCTTGATCCGGTCTTTCCAGATGAAGAAGAAGGAAAAGGCGAAGTTGGTCAGGACGGAAAGTTCGAAAGAAATGGCCGGCGCTATGATGTAGGTGCCGATATACCAGCCTTTGAAGACATGCGCGAAAAACAGAAGCGTCAAGGTGTCCACCAAGGTGCCGATAAGATTGCTTCCGTAGAATTTGAGTATTTTGTGGATGATCTTTTGGGTTCTTGTAGTCATTGGCGTGGATGTTTGCAAATTTTATGCTGAAACGGGTTATTATCTTTGCAAAGTATCATTTAGAATGTGGCACGGTACTTGCAATTATTTCTATTGAATAGTTTTTTCATAGGTTAAGTTTTAGGTTAGAATCAAGATGGTCTCCGGTGCGAATCGGAGGCCATCTTTCTTTCTGGTTTCCGGATTTTCATTTTCCTTCAAGATTCTGCTGTTCGCTGTCGGCCTGTACCTGAAGATGGAGTATTCATCCTCTGTGAACCATGACGCGTCTCACTTCAGTGGACTCTTCCACGGGAGAAGAGCAGGATTATATGATGTGAAAAGAGCGGTAGCTGATATTGCAGTCACCGCTCTTTTCATGGAGCCAGCTGTGAGGATCGAACTCGCGACCTTTTCGTTACGAATGAAATGCTCTACCGACTGAGCTAAGCTGGCTTTTCATTTGGGAATGCAAAATTAAGTTCTTTTTATGAATTTTCAAAAAAACTTTAGATTATCTTTGTACTTTCTATAGAAAAGAAGAAGAAAATGAGCTCTGAAACACTTGAAAATACTTTTGAAACGGCTCCGGAGCAGGAGGCGCGTATCCGGGAAGTCCTGGATTTCCTGGAAAATCACGCCATACCTTATGAAATCTACCGGCATCCTCCATTGCCGACGATCGAGATTGCGCTGGAATATTGGAAAACGATTCAGGCGACGCACTGCAAGAATCTCTTTTTCCGGAACCATAAGGGAAACCGTCATTACCTGGTCAGTTTCGAGTGCCGCAAGAATCTGGACATCCATAGTCTCGAGCATCAGCTCCATCAGGGGAAACTTTCCTTCGCTTCGCCGGAACGCATGTGGCGTTGTCTTGGCTTGAAGCCAGGATCGGTTTCGCCCTTCGGGCTCATCCATGACATGGAGCAGGCTGGACGGGAAGACGTCAACCCGAAGGAGCTCTACGAGAACGGCCATCGTGTGAAATTCTTCCTGGATAAAGATCTCCAGAAAGCCGAGAAAATCAGCTTCCATCCTTGCGACAATACTGCCAGCGTCGTGGTTACCCGTCAGGATTTTCTCCGTTTCCTCGAGCTTTGGGGTGGGGAATATGAGTGGACGGAATTTACAATTGGATGAATGGATCGGGAAAATGGTCGTATTTTTATCACGAAAGGTCGATTTCTTTCCTGAGGAGGTCTGAAGGCAAGAATTTTGCACGCTTTTCTCCGTTATTCAAAGCGTAACATTCAGCTGTAAAAAATAGAGCATGCACATGTTGTGGTTTATAGCATTGGTCCTTCTTCTGACCGGAACGATTTTCGTGATTGTCATGGAAAACCGTAATCCGGTGAAGACATTGGCCTGGATTCTGGTGTTGACTTTCGTGCCTTTCCTCGGCATCATCGCCTACATCCTTTTCGGCATGAGTAATCGCAGCCGTCGTCTGATCACGACCGGCCGCTTTGCTGAGCTCAAGTCCAATGTGCCTCGCAACTATACCGGTACAGCGCTGCTGGAGGACGCTCCCCGGAATGAAAGTCTCTCCCGTACGTTGAAGGAAATCAATTATTCCTATGTGCTGGACGGTAATTCCATTGAGGTCTTCACTCGTTTCGATCCGTTCTTCACTTCGATGCTGGACGATATCCGGAGGGCGAAACGTCACATTCATATTCTCTTTTTCAAGCTGGAGGAAGATTCGATCGGAAATCAGCTCGCGGATCTGCTGATCGAAAAGGTCCATGCCGGGGTCCAGGTGCGTCTCTGTTATGACGATATCGCGAATTTCACGGTCTGCAAGCGCTTCTATCGTAGAATGCAGGACAATGGAGTGGAAGTCATTCCGTTCGCACGTTGCTATATTCCTTTTCTTTCCCGCAATGCCAATTACAGGAACCATCGGAAGATTACGGTCGTGGATGGTGAGGTCGGTTATGTCGGTGGAATGAACATCGCAGAGCGTTATTCGAAAGGCATCCGTGGCGGAATCTGGAGAGATACGATGGTCCGTATTGCAGGTCCGGCGGTTTCGGAAATCCAGACCGCGTTCCTGATCGACTGGCAGTTCGCTTCCGGAAAATTCGTCACCGGTCCTGAATATTATCCGGTCAATGCTCCACAAGGTACAGTCAAGATTCAGATCGCGACTGCGGGCCCGATGGCCAGATGGGACGTCATGAAGCATGCCTTTGTGGACATTATTTCCCATGCTCGGAAATATGTCTATATCCAGTCTCCTTATTTCATACCGACGGATTCCATCCTGATGGCGATGCAGACTGCGGCGATGTCAGGTGTGGATGTGCGCTTGATGATTCCGAAAAGGGGGGATAAGGGTATCCTACCTCCATTGGCCTCGAAGTCTTATCTGAAAGAGATCCTGAAGGCGGGAGTGAAGGTTTATTTCTACCAGGAAGGCTACCTCCATTCGAAGACGATGGTCGCGGACGATCAGCTGGCTACCGTAGGCTCCACCAACATTGACGTCAGAAGTCTGGAACAGAATTTTGAAATCAATTCTTTCATCTATGACAGTGATTTTGCATTGAAGATGAAGGAAATCTTTATAGAAGACATGAAGGACGCGAAGGAGATTGTCTGGAGAAAATGGAAACATCGTCCGTTAATCCAGAAGGTGAAGGAGTCGTTCGCACGCTTGTTCGCCCCTCTTCTTTAAGTTCATGCAGATTCAGCAACTGAAACATAATCAATTTATATTCATATGAAAGACAAGAAAGCACAGAGGATACAGACCTCTATTCTGAATGCCGCAGAGAAAAAGGCATTGGTGTGGTTGGCGGAAAGACAACCGAAATGGATGAGTTCAGACATGTTGACTGCGATAGGCAGCTTGGGCGCCTTTCTCATCGGTCTCGGTTTCTATCTGGCATCAAAGAATCTTGATTTCCTTTGGTTGACCATCTTCGGTTTCTTCGTGAACTGGTATGGTGACAGCCTGGACGGTACCTTGGCCCGCGTCCGCAAGATCGAGCGTCCGATTTACGGATATTATCTGGATCATACGGTGGACTGCATCAACGAGATGATGATGTTCCTCGGTATCGGCCTTTCCAGCCTGATGCACCTGAACATCGCTCTCCTGATCATGATCGCCTATTTCCTGATCACGATCAATGTAAGTGTCAATGCTCACCTCAAGAGTGAGTTCCGTCTTACTTATGCGAAACTTGGTCCGACAGAGTTCCGTATCATCGCGGTCATTCTCTGCCTCCTCCTGATGTATATCCCGGGAGCAACGACCTGGAGCGTCACAGCAGCGGTGTTCGGCGAGCAGGTTCTGCTTCAGACCATGGATATCGCCGGTATCGCCATCTTCGTCATTCTCATGCTGATGTATTTCGTATCTATCATCAGCGATGCGATGGGCTATGCGAAAATGGATCCGAAAGACAAGAGCCAGCTCAAGAAATAGGTTGGCTACCATACAAAGAAAAGAGGGTGACTCAAAAGTTCAAGATTTGAACTGAGAGTTTCCCTCTTTCATTATGTCGGATGGCGGCTGCTGCTTCCGCAGATCCTCCCCGCAAGCGGGTCTCCGCCATTACCACGCCATATTATATGGAAAACCGGGTCAAAATGAACTGAACCCCAAAAGTTAGACAAATAACTTTTGGGGTTTTGTTATGTTAAGAAAGAAGCACAACTTTAATGACCTTCTCAAGTAT
>RCNH01000007.1_pt1 | contig 112755 bp, 87 predicted proteins | sample 2041161 | NCBI WGS metagenome assembly RCNH01 (sample SAMN09708215, study PRJNA481090) | Feces metagenome, whole genome shotgun sequencing project. | biome: feces | host: Leptonychotes weddellii | place: Antarctica: Sion Island | collected 2010-03-01 | reverse complement strand
GAGTAGTAGTCCCGGATGGGCAGCTTGTCGGAAATGGATGTGAGGTACTCGGTCACATCGTCAAAGGAGATCTGGAACCGGTCAGTTTGCAGCTCCAGCACTTTCTTCTGGTTCTCCTCCGAGATCTCCGTATGTAAAATATGGATGTGATACCGGCGATCCTTGGCCGCATTTTGGATGAGGGAATATATGGAAACGATACTATATTTTACAAAGCGATCGTCACAGGCATAAAAAATAGGGATACGATTATCGGTCACTTAACAACACCTCTTTTTCAAATTTCTCTTTTTGGCGCAAATACTCACTTAAAATATCATCAAACTGGTGATATTGGAACACCTTATGGACACGTTCCACCTGCCACTGCTTGATGTTATCCGTGTGGGGATAGGGCAGCCAGAACAGACGCTTGGAAAAATGGCGCACCACCGTAGATTCATGCAGAAATTTCTGATCGTTGAATTTCTGGGGCAGCATTTTTTTGCAGGTGGTAGAGCGAATGAGGGCGCTCTGGTCGGCAAAGACCAGCTTCTTCTGCTTCAGCTGATTTCTGGCTTTTTGGAGGATATGGGTCTGCCGCATTTTCTTCATATTAAACAGCAGCACCCCGGCATTTATGTAGTTGGGACTGATCAGATACTTGCCGTAATGGTCTCTGGCCGCTGCATACTCCACATCCTCCACGTCCGTGTCGTAGAGCAGGTGGACATCCCGGTTAAAGAGGATATCCACATCCAGATACAACAGCTTGTCGGGCAGTCCCATCACCCGGTCTGCCAGAAGGCGGATGAGGGTATAGGGCGAGCAGTAGGCGTCCTCATTGGGACAGCCGGAAAACTCCTGCTGATACAGATCCGTCACATCGATCTTCACCGCCCGGTTCCGGCTGTTATAGCGCTGAACCACACCTTTGAAGAAATCCATCTGGGCATCCGTCACCGGCACATAATTCTCCTTCAGCCGGGACACATCCATCGTAAACACATAGAAGCAAAAGGGCTCCGGATTCTGGGTGCGCATCAAAATCGACAGGGCGCAGCTGAGCATGCCGTCAAACACCCCATTGTTTCCGCAAAACAGAATATTAACCATCCAAATCTTCCTTTTTGATATACTTGATTTTCTCCACCACAGAGCACTGGGCCCGCCCGCACATGCAGCGATACACCTTATCCCGCAGATTGCGCTTCTGGCCGCTCAGGGGGATCCCCTCGTCCGGGAAGAAGGGGCCGTCAATATAGGTGACGATATTGGGCTTCCGGGAGCCCTTTCTCCTCTGATAGGTATTGGTAAAGCAGAAGGTTGGCACCCCGTACTTAATGGGATAGTGGAAGGAAGTATCCACAAAGGGGCGGATTTTCGTATAGTAGGGCCAGATGTGGGCCTCCGGGTAGACCACAACGGCGTGTCCCTCCCCGATCCGCCGCCCGACGGCCTTCATAAAGTTCCGGTACGCCCCCATATCATCCGGCAGGGGCAGCGCCCCCAGAGAAGGGGTGATTTTGCCCAACACCGGCATGGATACATTATTGGGGTGGACGATCACATAGTCATCCTTGGGGAAATTCAGCATCGTGGGAATAAAGGCATCCCCGATATCCTGGGTGTGATTTCCGTACAGGAAATAGCCGGTATCCTTATAGGCTTTCAGCTTTTCCCGCCCCACCACCTTGTGGTGAAAGGTGAGCTTCGTATAGATCCAGGCGATGGGGGTTGCCACGATCCGATACCAGAAAAAGTGGGTAAACTTTTTAAAAAGCGAGTCATGGCAGTAGACATAACTTCCGTCGATCCGTCTGGGTGTGATCTGTGCCAGTGAAAACTCGTCGCTTAATTCATCCGTATAATAGATAACGGTACGCCTGTCTGCGATGACAATCTCACTCCTTTATTTTCATCTTTATCCGGATGCTAATATACCAATATCCGGCCGATAATGCAATCCCCTGTTGGTATCTTTGGGTATATCGATATATTTTGACCGGTAGAATCCGGCCATTTTCTCTCTACCTTCGGTAGAATCGACTGAATTACCCCCAAATCGGCAGATTCTTGAAACAGGCAGAAAAAAGCGGCGCCGCCCCGGCTGGGGCAGCGCCGCCTGTAGGTATTGTCAGTTTTTTGCATCCTCTGCGGATACAGCATCTGTCTTATAGATGAACTTCACAGCACCCTGGGTGTTTTCCTGAATGCCGGAGAAGGACTGGTAGCGCTTGGCTGCATCGATGCTGGCGGTGATCCGGTCTGCAAGATCCGGCAGATCCTTGTCGGTCAGATCCAGCAGCTTCTGGATGCCCTCTTCCATCATCTGGTTGAGGCCGTCTGCCAGGCTCTTGGAGCCGTCTCTCAGCTGGGTAACACCGCTGATGAGGGCAGGAGCCTTCTCCTTCATGGTGCCTACGCCGGAGTACAGTTCGTTTACGCCGGTGTTCAGCTGATCCAGGCCGCCCTTCAGAGCGCCAGCCCCCTCAGCCACCTTCTTTGCAGCTTCCGCAGCGCTGGCTACACCGGAGGTGTAGGCACGCAGACCCAGATAGAAGCTGTTGTAGCTGTCAAGAGAGGTCTTGAGGCCGATGATTGCCTTTGCGCCCTCAGCAGCCGCCTGCAGCTTTGCCTGCACCTCGGGGGAGGCCATTTTCTCGGAGATGATCTCCTTGACCTTCAGCTCCACATTTTCTGCGATGGTGTTCTGAATCTGCTGGGAGGCCATCTGCTGGGCAACCGCTCCGTCAATCTGACCCTTCACCGCATCGCTCTCCATCTGAGAGGCAAAGGTTGCGGCGATGAGCTTCTGGACTTCCTCTGTGGCCATCTGCTGATCGATGGCGGCGTTTATGGCTTCCTGGGTGGCTTCGTCCACCTTACCGGCGGCAACGGCTGCATCATAGGTTTCCTTTGTCATGGTGCCATGGGTTGCAATGGGGATCACCTTTTCCGCCACGCCGTCACGGACACCGGCAGTTACCCGCTGCTTTACGGTCTGCTCCACAACTGCGGTCACCTTGGGTACTACCTGCTGCTTGACAGCCTCGGTAACACCGTCTACGATGTCCTGCCGCTTGGCTTCCACCGCTGCGGTCACCTGCTCCAGCGCCTGCTGATAGACAGCATCCTTGTCAAGAGATGCGATCACACCGTTTAATACCTCTGCGTAATTGGAAATGGTGAGGGCAGGTACCTGAAGTCCCGCCTCCTTCAGCTGTGCGTTTGCAGTGCCCAGCAGGGTGTTGAACACCTGCTCTGCACCACTGTTCAGCGCTGCGCTGTTGGAATTGAGGGTGCCGAGACCCTGGCTCAGCTGAGCGGTGCCGGACTGGAGCTGGGAGGCGCCGCCGCCCAGAGCCTGTGCGCCGGACTGGAGTTTCCCGGCTCCGGCATAGAGCTGATCGATGCCGCCCACCAGGATCTTGGACTGCTCCAGCAGAGTGTTGAGGCCCTCGTAGAGCTTCTTGGAGCCGTCTGTCAGCTGGTTTGCACCGGACTCCAGCTGATCCATAGAGCTGGTCAGATCCTCCAGATCGATCTTGTCGGAGTCCATGTTGTTAAACAGAGCGGTGGTTGCGAGGGTCATGGTGCCGCTCATCTCAAAGTTCTCCACGTCGGCTTTAATTTCCAGATAGGTGGGGATCTCCAGATCCTTCTGATCGATTGCCAGGTTTTCCTGCATACCGGGCATTGCAATGCCCGCCACGGCGATCTGGTTGCCCAGATTTTCCATCTTGCCGTTGGTAACCTCTACATTGTGGAACACATCGGTATCCAGCATGGTACCGGTCAGCACCAGGAAGGGTACATAGATCTTCTCCTTCTTGCCGCCGATTTCCACTTCCTCATAGCGGCTGTTCTTGTAGTCAAAGCGAATGGTCACCTTGCCGCTCTTGCCTGCCAGATCCTGGGGGGCAATTTCCTTGCCGTCCAGGGTGTAGCGGATGGACATCTGCACGGGGGTCTCCTGGTCTGTGGTACCCTGGTAGTAGATATCCTGGCCCTTGGCATCCCACACCAGCTTGCCGCTGCCCTCATTGGTGAAGGTCTCGTCACCCTTCACATTCACAATGTCAGAGAGGGTGGAGGTATCGGTGATGGATGCGGCCTTATCCTTGTTTTCCAGCCATGCATTTACAAGGACTTTATGTACCTTGCCGTCGGGGCCGGAGAAAATGTATACGGTCTCATCCTTGCTCACCGTACCGGTCTGCACGGCGGCAGTGGTCTTCTTCTCTTCTGTGGCAGTTGTCTTTTTCGTATCGTTATTGGCTGCGAACACAGCGGTCACAGCCGTGCTGAGGACCAGTGCTCCGCAGAGCACCAGTGCCGTAATTTTCTTACCCTTTGATTTCATTTTGTGGTGACCTCCTTATTTTTAGAATGACGAATTGCTCTCATATCCCATGTGGTTGCGCACACCACTCTGTCGCACAGCAGAAGCAGTGCAGGCAGGATGAAGATAACGGAAACCATACTGATCACAGCGCCTCTTGCCATCAGCATACACATAGAGCGGATGATGTCGATGCCGGAGTACAGGGCAACGCCGAAGGTTGCGGCGAACAGGCCCATACCGGAGACGATGATGGAGGGAATAGAGGCGGCCAGAGCGATCTGCACGGCCTTCTTCTTGTCTACGCCCTGAATCCGCTCCACCTTGTAACGGGTGGTCATCAGAATGGCGTAGTCAACGGTAGCGCCCAGCTGAATGGTACTGATACAGATGGGGGCGATGAAGGGCAGGCTCTGATTGAGGTAATGGGGCAAGCCCAGGTTGATGAAGATAGCCGTTTCGATGGTGGCAATCAGAATAAACGGCAGGGTGACGCTCTTTTCCACCAGAGCGATGATAAAGAAGATCGCAATGATGGACACTGCGTTGACCACTCGGAAATCGTGGGCCGTTGTCTCGATCATGTCCTTCATACAGGGGGCTTCGCCGATCAGCATACCGCCCTGGTCATACTTTTTAAGGATGCTGTTGAGGGAGTCGATCTGCTCGTTTACTTCGTCACTGGCGACCTTATACTGGGAATTGATCAGCATCAGCTCCCACTTGTCGCTTTTTACAATGTCCAGAATGGAGTCCGGCAGGATCTCCTCGGGGACCCGGCAGCCGATGACCGATTCCAGACTTAGGATGTACTTAATGCCTTCCACCTGCTCCATTTCGTCGATCATTTTCCGCACGGTGGGTGTGGGCACATCCCGGTCAATCAGAAGCATGTGGGTGGATGCGATGTCGAAGTCCTCTACGAGCTTACTGTTTGCGATCACGTACTCCATATCCTCCGGCAGGCACTGGCCCATGTCGTAGTACACTTCGTCGTTTGTCTTGCTGTAGCCGTTATAGGCGGGGTACAGCAGCAGAGCAAAAATCAGTAAAAACACTGGAGCAATCTTTACAACACCCCGGGAGAATTTACCCATGTTGGGGATGAGGGACTTGTGCATGGTCTTGCGCAGGGGTTTATCCAGCAGCAAAATGAGGGAGGGCAGCACGGTCACACAGCCAACCACGCCCAGAAGAACGCCCTTTGCCATCACGATGCCCAGATCCATGCCCATAGTAAAGGTCATGAAGCACAGGGCAATGAAGCCTGCAACCGTGGTGATGGAGCTGCCGATCACACTGGTGAGGGTGTGGGAGATGGCTACCGCCATAGCTTCGTTGTTGTCCTCGCACTTTGTCCGCTCCTCGCAGTAGCTGTGCCACAGGAAGATGGAGTAATCCATGGTGACGGCCAGCTGCAGCACCGCAGACAGGGCCTTTGTAATGTAGGAGATCTCACCCATGAAGTAGTTGGTACCCATGTTCATAAGGATCATCATGCCGATGGATGCCAGGAACACAAAGGGAACCAGCCAGCTGTCCAGAAACAGCAGCATAGCGGCGCAGGCCAGCAGCACCGCAATGCCCACATAGATCGGCTCTTCCTCTTCGCACAGATCCTTAAGGTCTGTAACGAGAGCGGACATGCCGGACACGTAGCACTGCTTGCCGCAGATGGAACGGATCTCACGGATGGCATCCATGGTCACGTCCTCAGAGGTGGCGCTGTCAAAGAACACAGCCATCATGGTGGAGTTCTCTGTGTTGAACTCATGGAGCACGCTCTCAGGCAGAAGCTCCATGGGGATGGACACATCCAGAAGCGAGTTGTACCACACAACCGTCTCTACATGCTCCACCTGCTCGATTTTCTCCTTCAGCAGGGCCACATCTTTATTGGGCATATCCTCTACAATAATAAAGGAGAAGGCACCCTTGCCGAAGTCCTTCATAAGCTCATCCTGACCGACTACCGTCTCCATATCGTCCGGCAGGTAATCCAGCATATCATAGTTGATTCTGGTGCCGACCATACCGAAAAACGACGGGATCATCAAAAGCAGTGCTACGATCAGAATGGCCACGCGGTGTTTTACGACCGCCTTGGAAAAACGCATAAATTTTCACTATCCTTTCTTCGCTGAAGCCGGCAGCCTCTGCCGGCCTAACTATACATCAGTCATCGTCCGCATCGATCACCAGATTCTCCTGCTGACGGAAAATCTTCACAGATGTCAAAATGGTGATCAGATTCAGAATGCCCTCTGCCAAAAGGGCGATCCCCAGCAGGATCATCACAAGCCTTGCGCTTTCAGAGGGGCGGAACATCAGCAGAAATCCCACCACGCCTGTGATAATGGCTGCGCTTAGGATCATCCACCACCGCCGGATGCCAAACGCCTTGGAGTCGATGGCGATCTGCACCTTGAGCAGCGCATCGGCCAGAATGCAGATGCCCAGCAGCACGCAGATCAAGTGGATCATGGTGTCTGTCCGGAGAATAAGAACCGCACCCAGGGCAATGAGCAGGATGCCGAAGGCCAAATCAAATTGAAATGCCAATCTGTATATATCTTTTGAAACATATCCCACAATCTTTACGCATCCGAACAGGATCAGCAGGATACCGCCGATCCAGCACAGCAGGGATATGGAAAAGTCAGGAACTGCAATCAGCGTAATACCCAGCAGGCAAAACAGGCACGACAAAATGATGTAGCCGTATTTTGCTGTCCGTAGTCTTTTGTTTGAAACCATTGACCAGAACCTCCTTTTTAATTATTGTACCTGTATTGTACCCCCAACTGAGAAAAGTTCATACGGATAAAGAAAACCCCGTGCCTGTAATTTAGGCACGGGGCGCTGTTTGTCTAAAAAATCTTAAGTATTTTCACACCGGTCGATCATCTGTTCCAGATCTCCCTGCTTTAGCTGGCACAATCTGTGGACGGCATACTGCACGTCGCCCTCCATTCCCTTCTCCAGCCAGCCGATCATAAACCCGAAGCAAATGCACTTTATGTAATCGATCAGCAGCTCCCGGTCGGACTGGGAGACATTTCTGCCTTCGGTCACGCCGTTTATAAAGGTGGTAGCCACATGCTCGCAGGCCCGCCACTGGTACTGCTCGTAAATATCCCGGTTCACGGACCTGTAAATATGCAGCACGGCCTTTCTGTTCTCCAGGGCAAGCCCCACCAGAGTCTCCAGGCCCTCCTCCACAGAGTTGATCGTCGGGTGATTTTCAATCACATCCTCCGCATTTTCCTTTACAATGGTCTCAACCAGCTGAGGGATATCCCGAAAATGATAGTAAAAGGTATTTCGGTTCACACCGCAGTCATCCACGATATCCCGAACGGTGATCTGCTTTAGGGGCTTTTCGTTCAGAAGTTTCATAAATGAGTTGCGAATGGCTTTTCTGGTAAAATCCGCCACGAACCATACCTCCTTTCTCCGGCACACAAGACCTTAACTTCAGAGATCTGTCTCCAGGGCAGGGACCTCTGCCCCCTTGCGCCTGCCGCAAACCTCTACAGCTCTACTATATCATTTTTCCCCAGAGAAATCCACAGAATTTTATAAGACAAAGCCGTAAATCTTTTGGGGATTTACAGCTTTGAGACTGTCAAAAAACAGTCACAACCCATCTGTAAGTACAAGGCTGCATCCATTTAGCAGGGAAAACAGGGTAATTTATATCCGATTCTGAGCGCCCCCCTGTCATCCTGAGCGTCAGCGAAGGATCTTTAAGATTCTTCGGTCACTTTGTTCCCTCAGAATGACATACTTCTTTGGCAAGCTGAAAGCCGTAAATCTTTTGGAGATTTACGGCTTTTACTTTCTTATATGTGGGCAAGATCCTCTCTCGGAAGGGCGCTCATATGCCAGAAGTCCAGCTCCAGCCGGGAGCTGCCCCGGAAAATCTCCATGCAGTGCTTTTTTTCCTGCTCCGACAGATCCTTGCAGATTTTATCTCCGAATGCGATCCATCTGCCGCAGATCTCCCGATAGCTCTCCTGGGCATAGTCCCGCACAAAGGGCCAGTAGACCGTGTCCCGAATGGAAGGGGTGCGCTCCAGAACCCTCTGGAAGATCCAGCCGTAGCTGAGGGTACAGGGCAGGGCTGCCATCATGCACTGGGCTGCCCCCTCCTGGGCCGCATTGAGCATAAATTCCGTGTAGGCCTTGTTTTCCGGCCTCTGAGGCAGGGTCTGCACCACCTGATCGCTGAGTCCGTACTGCTTTAAGTACTGGACACGGGTGGAGCCCTCCCCCTCGTTTACGAAGGCCAGGAAGGAATAGAAGGTGCGCATGGCCTCTGTGTCCCGGCTGTGGAGGATGCCCCAGGCGAAGACCTTGGCGTACTGCCACAAATACAAACTGTCGTCCACCATGTAGTCCCGGAAGCAGCGCTCCTCCAATGTGCCTGCCTCCATCTGGGTGATAAAGGGAGAGCTGAGGCACTGCTCCCAGATGGGCATACTGTCTTTTACACATAAATCTACAAAGCTCATTTTCCCGTCGCTCCTTTTGCAAATTTAGAAAGCCGTTCCAGAGGCAGTGCCAGCAGCACCAGGGATGTGAGGATTCCCTCGGGGATCTTGGCGGTGAGGTGGAACACAATGCTGTAGCCCCATGCGCCCCAGCCCTCCCAGGCATACTGTCCGAAGAAAATCACGCCGCTGAGAATCTGGGCAACCAGCCGCAGGCACACTGCCAGGGCCACACCCAAAAGAATGTGGGTTTTCTTCCGGTATCCGAAGATACCCGCATAGCCCATGGAGGAGAAAATCACCAGATATTCCAAAAAGAACTGGGCCCAGTGTACCAGGGACCAGCCCGGGATCACAAAGGGGACCAGAATGCCGCAGATGGTGCCGCACAGCATGGACAGCCGGTAATCGCACACGAGAGCCAGCATCATAAGGGGCAGCCAGGAGCCGCAGGTGATGGAGGCCCCTGTGGGCAAAGGGATATAGAGACTGCCCAAAATGAGGGTCATAGCCACCGCAATGGCACCCAGGCAGAGGGTTCTGGTGGTAAACCGGAATTTCCGGCACAGCCACGCCGTAGTACCCAGATACCCAACCGTAAAGAGGGCCGCAAAAATATTTGTAATCATAGGCTGAACTCTCCGCTTAAATTGAAGGCGTGGTTCATGGGGCCGCTGCCCTTTCCCAGATCCAGCATGGCTCCCAGCGCCCCGGAGATATAGTCCTTGGCTCTCTTTACGGCAGTTTCCAGATCGCAGCCCTTGGCAAGGTTTGCCGCAATGGCGCTGGACAGGGTGCAGCCGGTACCGTGGGTGTTGGGGTTCTCTATACGCTTTCCCGGAAACCACCGGGCTTTTCCGTCTCTGTACAGAAGGTCGTTGGCATCGTTAACGCTGTGACCGCCCTTACAGAGCACGGCACAGCCGTAGGTCTTGCTGATCGCTTCCGCTGCGGCGGCCATGTCCTCCTCCCCCCGGATGGTGCGGCCCGACAGGATCTCCGCCTCCGGGATATTGGGGGTGACCACCGCAGCCATGGGCAGCAGGTAGGTTTTGAGCGCCTCCACCCCGTCATCTGCAATCAGCCGTGCGCCGCTGGTGGCAACCATCACCGGGTCCACCACCACGTTTTCCGCCTTGTAATGATCCAGCCGCCTGGCGATGGTCTCAATGAGCTTTGCCGAAGAAACCATGCCGATTTTCACGGCGTCGGGACGGATATCCTCAAATACCGCATCGATTTGCTGCTGCAGAAATTCCGGAGTGACCTCCGAAATTCCGGTGACGCCGGTTGTGTTCTGAGCCGTCAGCGCCGTAATGGCACTCATGGCATAAACACCATTCATGGTCATGGTTTTGAGATCGGCCTGAATACCGGCGCCTCCGCTGCAATCACTGCCAGCGATTGATAATGCTGTTTTCATAGATATAATCTCCTTTTGCATTATTTTTATTGAGCGACAGAAAGTGGTGCCCCCAGTCTGCCGCTTGTATGTTCCGGGCTAAGGCTCCAGAGCAAACTTCCAGAATTCTGTGAGATTTTCATAATCCCGCAGATAAAAATCACACAGGGCTTTCAGCTGCGCCTGCTCCGGCTCATAGGCATCCTGCACGGCAACCGTGAGAAAGCCGTCCTGCTTTGCGGTCTTTGCCGCAAAAAAGGCATCCTCAAAAACTGCCGTGTGGGCTTTGTCCGTCCCCAGATACTCCTGGGCCTGCCGGAAAATAACAGGCTCGTCCTTGCCGTGGCCCACGGATTCACAGGTGATGATATCTGCAAAATAATGGTCGATGCCGCAGCGCTTCAGCGCTGCCTTCACCAGCGCACTGTCTGTTGCCGTTGCAACACACATGGGGATATTCTCCTTGCTGAGCCTCTGCAACAGCTCCACAGCGCCGGGCTTTGGCAGCACGTCCTGCCGATAGGCCTGCTCCACCAGGGAGTTGATGCCAGCCATGATATCTTCCTTGGATTGGTTCAGTCCGTAGGTCTCCCGGAAATAGACTGCCGACTGAGTAAGGCTCATGCTTTTGAGGATTCTGTTCAGCCCAGCCTCCGGCTCAACACCGAGACTGCGAAGATAAACCTCTCCGATGCTGTTCCACACATACATAGAATCCAGCAGGGTGCCGTCCATGTCGAAAATTGCGCCCTGTATCACGGATTCACCACCTGCTTTGCTTTTTCCCTCAGATTTTCAGCAGCGGCCCGGATATCTGCCTCACCGAACAGCGCCGATACCACCGCAATGCCCGCAATGCCGCTGCCCTTTAACTGCAATACATTTTCCGGGGCGATGCCCCCGATGGCAACCGCAGGAATGGAGACACTGCCGCAAATCTGGGAGAGCTGCGCATTTGTAATGCGGATGGCATTTTTCTTGGTGGGCGAGGGAAATACCGCCCCTACCCCCAGATAGTCGGCGCCGCTTTTTTCTGCCAGCTTTGCCTGCTCTACGGTCTTAGCCGTTGCGCCGATGATAAACTTCTCCCCGGCCAGCTTGCGGATCTCCGCCACCGGGGTATCCTCCATACCCACATGGACACCGTCGGCGCCGCTTCTCAGGGCCACCTCCACATTGTCGTTGATGATGAGCTTTACCCCATAGCGGTGGCAGAGCTTTTTCACCTCCACCGCCTCCGCAGCAAAGGCATCCTGATCCAGATGCTTCTCTCTTAGCTGCAGGATGGTTACGCCGCCTTTCAGTGCCGCCTCAATCTGCTGCAAAAGGGTCTGCTCAGCTGCCCCTGCACGGTCTGTGATCCCGTAAAGCAGCAGCTCCTGTCTACAAAAGGACATGGTTTTCCTCCTTTTTGAAACTCTTTAAATACGCCGCCGCATCCCGGCACTGCATGAGGCCGCTCATAACGCAGCCTCCGGCTGCCCCGGCCTGCCGCACCTTACCGATCGTCTCCGGGGAGATGCCTCCGATGGCATACACCGGAAGGGAAGACTCTGCGCATACGCCCCTCAGAAATTCCAAGCCCCTGCCCGGAAGTCCTTTTTTGCAGTCGGTGTCAAAAATATGCCCTGCGGTGATGTAGGTGCAGCCCAGTTTTTCCGCCTCCATAGCCTCTTGTGCCGAATGGCAGGAGGCTCCCAAATAGACAAATTTTTCCTTTTCTGCCTTGCTCATCTGCCTTAAAACAGGCAGGGGCAGATGGACTCCCTCCGCCCCCAGCTCCATGGCGGTATGGTAGAAGGTGTGGAGGATGCATGTCACCCCATGCTGTTTGCAGATAGAAAGCACCCTCTGGGCCAGCTCCCGGTAGGCCTCCTCCGGCAAGTCCTTTTCCCGCAGGATGATCCCCGCCGGATGGGCCGCCGCAATGGTCTGAATGCGCACAAGAAAGTCCTCCCGGCACAGGCTGCGGTTTGTCACACACAGAATATCACACATACACATAGTCATTGAGCACGGGCTGAAGTCCCTCTTCTGCCATGTCCTCATACATGGTCTGGAAGCTGCGGCTGTCGTCGATTTCAAACTGCTCGTCGCCCTGCTCTTCCTGGGACTCCTTGCCGCTGTACTTGCTCTCGTGGTCACCGATTCCCGTGGACACGCCGGCCGAGACCTTGGTGGCCGCAATTTTTACGATGCCGTTTCGGAAGGAGGCACTCTCCCGGGAGGAGACGGTGATGCCCACAAAGGGCAGGAAGATCCGATATGCACAAATAATCTGGCACAGCTGGGTTTCTCCCACATCCAGGGGGTTAATCTTATCGTTATTGATAATGGGCCGCAGTCTGGGACAGGACAGGGACATCTCCGCATGGGGGTATTTCCGCTGCAGATAATACACATGCAGGGCGCTGGCGAGGGCATCCTTCCGGAAGTCGGACAGACCCAGCAGCGCCGAAAACGCTACCCCACGCATACCGCCCCGGAGGGCCCGCTCCTGGGCGTCGAACCGATAGGGCCACACACGCTTATGGCCCATAAGGTGAAGGGTCTCATATTTGTCTGCGTCGTAGGTCTCCTGAAATACGGTCACATAGTCCACGCCGCACGCATGGAGATAGCGGTATTCGTCGGTATTCACCGGGTAGATCTCAATGCCCACCATGCGGAAATACTTCCGGGCCAGCTTGCAGGCCTCCCCGATATACTCCACGCTGCTCTGAGCACGGCTCTCTCCGGTGAGAATCAAAATCTCCTCCATGCCGGAGTCGGCGATGACCTGCATCTCGTGCTCGATCTGCTCCATGGTGAGCTTCATCCGGTTAATGTGGTTGTAGCAGTTAAAGCCGCAGTAAACGCAGTAGTTTTCGCAGTAATTGGCGATGTACAGAGGGGTAAACAGGTAGACGGTATTTCCGAAGTGCTTGCTGGTCTCAATTCTGGCTCTCTGGGCCATCTGCTCCAGGAAGGGCTCTGCCGCTGGAGACAGCAGGGCTTTAAAGTCCTCTACGGAGCATACCTCATGCTGCAACGCCGCCTTTACATCCTTTGCGGTATACTGACTGTAGTCAAAGCCGTTCATCTGCTCGATGACGGTTTTACAGATATCCGAGTCGATTTTCTCCATACCGGGCAGATATGCCATATGGTCTTTCCGGAAGGAGGGGTCTGTCTCCAGCCGGTGCTTTTTTTCTAGGGCTACCGGGGAGAGATACTGGGAGTCTACCAAAAACTGATTTTCCATGTTCGTCCCCCTCAGTCCCGCAAAAACCCGGTGAGAGGATCGGATGCAGATGCGCCCCGAACCAGCACTCTGCCAAGGCCGGACAGGTAGGCTTTTCGTCCTGCCTCAATGGCCTGCCGGAAGGCGGAGGCCATCATAGGCAGATCCCCTGCCGTTGCCAGTGCCGTATTGGCCATAATGGCGGCTGCGCCCATCTCCATGGCCTCGCAGGCCTGGGAGGGTCTGCCGATTCCCGCATCCACGATGATGGGCAGATCGATTTCATCAATGAGAATCTGGATAAACTCCCGGGTGGCAAGTCCCTTGTTGGAGCCGATGGGCGAGGCCAGAGGCATAATGGTGGCTGCACCGGCGTTTACCAGATCTCTTGCCGCATTCAGATCGGGATACATATAGGGCATGACAACGAATCCTTCCTTTGCCAGGATCTCCGTTGCCTTGATTGTCTCCCCGTTGTCGGGCAGCAGGTACTTGGAGTCACGCATGATCTCAACCTTCACAAAATCACCGCAGCCCAGCTCCCTTGCCAGCCGTGCGATGCGAACCGCCTCCTCTGCGCATCTTGCGCCGGAGGTGTTGGGCAGCAGGGTCACATTTTTCGGGATGTAGTCCAGAATGCTCTCCTGCTCCTTGGTGTTGGCACGGCGCACCGCCAGGGTGATGATCTCCGCCCCCGCATCCTTCACCGCCGCTTCGATGAGCTTCATGGTGTATTTTCCGGAGCCCAGAATGAAACGGGAGTGGAATTCATGACCGCCGATCACCAATTTGTCATTTGTCTGCATAAAAATATCCTTCTTTCTCAGTTAAGGTTCGTACTGCTGTGCCAGAATCCGCAAAACCATGTGGGCCTCGTGGGCGGCACAGGCCATCACCCTTGGGGCTACCAGACCGATATCGTCCGCCACATCGCTCACTTCATCTCCGCACAGGTAGAACCGTTTTGTTATTTTCCTCGTTTTGATTGCATTGCAGGAGCCTAAGCCTGCCATTCCGGAGGCCGCCACAAGATAGGCATTCGGCAGCTTCTCCAATACGCCGTTTACCAGCATGGCCTTGGCCTCGGCATCGTCAAAGGCCTCACAGATCACGTCCGCAGACTCCAAAAGCCCCTTAAAATTATCCTCTCCGATCCGAACCGAGTGGGTTTCCACAGAAATATAGGGGGCGATCTCCAGAAGGTTCTCCCGGAGGGCATCGGTTTTGAGCATACCGATCTGGGTAGCCTTATACTGCTGCCGGTGGAGATTTGAGATATCCACCCGGTCAAAATCTGCCAGAATCAGCCTGCCCACTCCGGCACGAGCCAGTGCGACCGCAATATGGGAACCAAGGCCCCCCAGTCCGCAGATGGCAACCGCGGAAGATGCAAAGCGCTGCTGCAAAATCTTTCCCTGCCGCTGCTCCAGTGCCTTTTGCATCTCCTCTCTGGTGGGAAGTGCCGCCACATCAGCCACCTCCCACAAAACTTACGATTTCCAAGGTGTCATTTTCCTGTAAAACCGTACTCTCATACTGAGATTTGGGTACAATCTCCCCGTTTCGCTCCACTGCGATCCGCTTGGGGTCATACTGGGTGGTATCCAGATAGGCCTGGAGGGTCTTCCCTGCCGCCTGCTGCTCCTGTCCGTTGATTTTTACCATAGACTGCCTCCTAAAATAAAAAAAGTGGGAAGTTACCGGATTTGGTAACTTCCCACAATGGATGTGTGTTGGCGATCCCTACGTTGGCATTATCCAAATCAGGTTAACGGGTCGAAGGTTTCACCTTCCTCTCAGCCTGTTAGGACATATATCCGCAAGCTCCCCATGAATTTGTACAGTTCATATATTACATCTGTCCCCGACAAAAATCAATACCCCACAGGATTTATTTCACCAGGTCTGTCTGCGGCGCTTGTCATGCCACATCTTCAGTTTCTCCGGGATCACATTGCGCAGCAGGAACAGCACCCCCACAAAGGCATACAGCACGCTCAGCAGCCCTACGCTGTAGCCGATCCCTCCGGTGATCACCAGCCGCCCCGCAATGCAGGTCATAAGGGTGGGGATGGGCAGGGCAATAAGCAGGGCGCAAAAAAACACCTTTCCCTGAATGCCCGAGTTTGCCGCCGCATAGGGAATGGCCCCGTTGGGCAGTCCCGGCAGCAAAATAGCCATCACCGTATAGTAAGTTCTGTTTCGGGACACCGCCAGACAATTTAACATCTTTCCGATTCTGGGGCGCTCCTGGGCGATGCAGCGGAGCATTTTGGAGGCTCTGTGGGCAATCCAGAAGGCGGTCATATCCGCCGCAATGGCAGAGGTAAAGGTAATGAAAAAACCGTGCCAGGGTCCCAGTGTCATACCGGCAGCCAGCTGCACAGGCATGGCCGGGATCACAATGGACAGCACCTGCACAAAGGACAAAAGCCAAAGCAGCGCTGCCCCATAGAGCCTGTCCTGTCCACTGATATAGGTTTGCAGTTCCTGTTCATTTCCCGTGGAAAAGGCATGCCAAAGCCCGGGGAAATACAGATGCAGGTATTCTGCCACCAGGAAAATGACCGCAAGCAGCAAGATACCAATCAAGGTGAGGGAGATCACCGCTGTTTTGGCGTTGCGTGTTTTCAAGGAATCATGTCCTTTCTCTGAGAGGCCCCTGTCGTTTGAACTTTCGTCCCTGTCTCTGCCCAAAAGAGGAAAAAGGCCGTCGTCTGTCGTCTTCTGCGCAAGATAGTATCCGTTTTAATTGGGTGAGTATAACACTTTATCCCTATTTTGTCAATTTTTCCCACAAAACCCAGGGAAAATGTTACAGTAAGTTCATATTCTACAGATTTCGCCCATCTCCCCCGACTGTCTTCCCTGCCCTCAGCACATTTATTTTCTTGACGGGTATTTATCTGCTTGTTAAAATAAAAAAGCTGTGCCGGAACATCCTGCCAGGAAGCAAATTTCTCCCCTCAGAATGCAAGGAGTGACCAAAATGGACACAAATAAGCCGGATCTGTTTGACCGGATCATGACCCTTCCGGGGCTTAAACTCTTAAACCCCTTTTATAAGAAACACAAGGATGTACTACTCTATATTTTCTTCGGCGGCCTTACCACTCTGGTGAGCATCGGCTCCTTCGCTGTGGCTGACCGGGGGCTTCACATGGATGCCCTCATCGCCAATATCATCTCCTGGGTGTGCGCCGTGACCTTCGCCTACGTAACCAACCGGGTGTGGGTCTTTCACTCAGAGGCCAGAGGGGCCGAGGTGCTGAAAGAGGCCCTCTCCTTCTATGCAGGGCGGCTGGCAACCCTTGGCATTGAGGAGGCGCTTCTGTTTATCTGCGTCACCCTAATGTACTGGAACAGTCTCTATGTAAAAATCGCCGCCCAGTTCATTGTGCTGGTGCTTAACTATGTGATCTCCAAAATTCTGGTGTTCCGCAAAGGGAAAAAACCGGAGGGCGGAACCGAACCTTAAATGCAGCAAACGGGCGTGGCTATAAAGCCACGCCCGTTTGCTTTGGGATTACTGGATCTCCAGGGTTCTGGAGGCCGGAAGGGCTGTCTCCTTCTTGGGGAGATTCAGCTTCAGCACACCGTTTTCATAGGCCGCCTTAATGTGGTCCGTATCGATTTCGGATACATTGAACTGACGGCTATAGGAGCCGTAGGAGCGCTCCATACGGATGACCTTACCCTTCTTATCTTTCTCATCCACCTTGCTGTGACGTTCTGCTTGAATGGTCAGCATATCGCCGCTCAGATCCAGGTGGATGTCCTTCTTATCGAAACCGGGCAGATCTGCCTCCAGACAGTAGTGGTCGCCCTCATCGGTCACATCGGTCTTAAACTCCGCCAGATCCTGGTTGCTAAAGAAATCTCCGAAGAAATCTCTCTCCAGCTGCTCCATCTCACGGAAGGGATTGTAATTGTTCATATGACGGTTGTTATTTCTGTGTGCAAGTTCAAACATAATAAATACCTCCAAAATACATTGCAATATTAATTATGTCGCCTTTTTTTGGTTTCATCCGACGAGGTCGGCATGCATCGGAATTTCTCTTTGACCCATCGGGAATCATCTCCTTTTTTCAAGTATCATCCTACAGGCCGAACATGTCTTTTTTATGAGGAACCTGTGAACGAACCATTAATTTTAGCACTCTTACAAAAAGAGTGCTAAAATTATTTTTCCCCAAAGCGCAGCAATGTCCGGCGGTTATTTTACCACCGGACATTGTCAGTGTGTCGAAGAATGCTTTCCCGTCCTGTCACTGCTGAACGAAGTGAAGAATCTTTTTGCGCTTCTGTCATTCTGAACGGAGTGAGGAATCTTTTCGCACTTCTGTCATTCTGAACGGAGTGAAGAATCTTTTTTACGATCCTTCGCTTACGCTTAGGATGACTTTTTGTCGCTTTGAGCGTGCACATCTTTTTTGAGGGCCTCATATTCCCTGAGGCTCTTCAGTGCCTTTCCGGACATGGGCAGCAGTGCCATCATATTGAAAACGGTCATAAGGGCAATGCCGATGTCGCCCATATCCCACACGAAGGTGTAGGCCGCCAGGCCTCCGATGAACAGCATCACAAGGCACAGCACCTTGTACCCGGTCTGGGATACCCAGTTGTCACCGAACAGATAGGCCACGTTGGAGCGGGCATAAAACAGGATTCCAATGAAAGTGGAGAAGCTGAACAGCCACAGGGTGATGGCGATGTACACAACACCGGCCTGTCCGAAGTGGTAGCGCATGGCAGTTTGCAGCAGATCCATGCCCTCCAGTCCCTGCACCGTCTCCTGGGGAACCAGCAGCATAATCATGGCTGTACAGCTGCAAAGGACGATGGTATCCACGATGACACCGAAGGCCTGGAACAGGCCTGCCTTGGCGGGATGATCCACATGTGCCGCCGCTGCCGCACAGGGGGCGGAGCCGGAACCGGCCTCATTGGAGAAAAGTCCCCGCTTCACGCCGTTCATAAGGGCTGCGCCGAAGCCGCCTGCCACCATCTGACGGATGCCGAAGGCCTCCTCAAAGATACGGGTGAACACAGAGGGCAGCAGTGCCGCATTTTTGACAATGACAAAAATAGTGATAGCAAAGTAGAACACCGCCATAATGGGAACCATCACATCCAGCACCTTAATGGTGGTATTCTTCCGCAGCACGATCACCGCAGCCAGAGCCACCAAAATCACCGTTGTGATAATGGGCTTAATGTGGAAGGCATTGTAGAACGCAGAGGAGACGGAATTGCTGATTACCTGGCTGATGCCGCACCAGCACAGAAGTCCCGACAGGGCAAACAGCACCGCAATCACGCTCTTGCGCTTTTTTCCCTTTGCAAAGAAATCATGGATATAGTAGGCAGGGCCGCCCCGATAGCCTCCGTAGAGAGGGTCCTTCTGCTTGTGGAGCTGGGCCAGGGTTGCCTCCGCAAATGCGGTGGAGGAGCCGATGAGGGCGGTCACCCACATCCAGAACACGGCACCTGCGCCGCCTGCGGACAGGGCCGCCACCACACCCACCAGATTGCCCATGCCCACACGGGTGGCCGTGGACACTACAAGGGTCTGCACACCGGAGATGGCACCGCCGTTTTTCCCCTTATTCTGCTTTTCCACCGTGAGCCGCAGCATCTCCGGAAAACAGCGGATGGGCAGAAACCGGGTGCGAATGGTGAAATACAGGCCTACAGGAATCAAGATCAGCACCAAAAGGGGGATGCCGATGGAGCCGCCTCCGGGCAGCGGGATGTGAAAGATATCCCCCCAGAAAAAATTGTATACAGTCGAAATCAGTTTCATTTTCTCTACCTCTTGACTTTAATCTCTATAAGCCTATAATATTTATAATTATTTGTCAAATTGATAGATTTTATAGAAACGATAGAAAAATTCTATAGAAGGAGGCACTTATGGATTTTCGTGCCCTTGCCACCTTTGTGCAGGTGGCAGAGCTGGGCAGCTTTACCCGGGCCGCTCAGCGCCTGGGCTACTCCCAGCCCACCATCTCCTTTCAGATCAAGCAGCTGGAAAAGGAGCTGGGGATTCAGCTTTTTGAGCGGATCGGCCACACCGTCCACCTGACCCCGGAGGGCCGCCACGCCCTGTCCTACGCCCAGAGCATTTGCAGGCTCTCTCAGCAGATGGCCCAGGGTACCCAGGAGCTGCAGCAGGCCCAGGGGGTCATCCGCCTTGCCATGTCCGACTCCCTCTGCACCCCTCTGATTGTCCGCAGATTCGGGGACTTCCGCCGCAAATACCCCCACGTGTCCCTCATTGTCCACAACGCCGGAACCAGCGACATGTACCGGATGCTGGAGCACAATGAGGTGGACATCGTCTGCACCCTGGACTCCCACATTTACAACACCGCCTATGTGGTTGCCGACGAGGAAAAAATCGGCGCCCACTTCATCTGCTGCTCAGCGCATCCCCTGGCAGGCCGCTCTCAGGTGTCCATCTCGGAGCTGCTGGAGGAGCCCTTCCTGCTGACGGAAAAAGGCATGAGCTACCGCCGCCTCCTGGACGAGGCGCTGGCCAAAATGGATCTGGAAATCCACCCGGTTCTGGAGATGGAGAGTGTGGAGCTGATCTGCCAGCTGGTGTCTGAGAATATGGGGTTGTCCTTTTTGCCGGATTTCATCACGGAGCAGGCCGTGCAGAGGGGCAGCATTGTCCGGCTGAATGCAGAGGGCTTTACGATCGATCTGTGGCGACAGCTGCTCTACCACCGGGATAAGTGGATCAGTCTGCCCATGGAGGCCATGCTCACCCATCTGTCCCAGAGCAAGGTAATGGGCTGAGCAGAACGCCCCGGTGCATATGCCAACGCCGGATAAGGAAACAATTTAGGATTCATCAAAAAGGGAGTGTATCGAAAAAAATCGATACACTCCCTTTACATTTTCAGACTACCCTATAAATTTGAATTTATAGACTTCTCTCGTAGCAAATCTCCTGTGTTTCAAGACAGGGCTTTGTTTTTCCGTATGTAACAAATCCACAAGCCTCATAAAATTTTCTGGCTCTTTCGTTGCATGCAAACACCCAAAGCATTGCCTTTGCATATCCAGCGCCTTTTATATCGCCCAATACCCTTTCCATCATTTTTGTTCCATAGCCTTTTCTCCAGTTATCTTGCAGGCTGTGGATGCAAATGAGTTCCGCATAATCCGGCATATCATCATCTCTGGCTTTATCCCACCAGGCGATACAGTGGGGAGTGCCGTTTACTTCTAGGATATAGCCATTTCCAATATGCTCATCCAGCAATCGCTCATACATTGCTGTGCTATGGTTTATGTCCGTAGTTTTTTGCAAGATTTCTTCGGAAAGAATATCCCCAAATGCGGCTTTCCAACTTTCAGTTTGTATATATGCCAGATGAACTTCGTCACCTGCCTGCACTTTTCTAATCATATAATCCATCGTGACAACACCTCTGCTCTGCGGATTCTGATTGATTGCTTTGATTATAGCATCAGCAAAGGCCGGAAGCAACATTACAACTCTGTGTCATCTTTACGAGCATACTATTTTTACTCCTTTGGAAGCAAAAATAGTGCAATTGTTGGGATCAGCCTCCTAAGGCCTTTTAAGAAATACTTCCTTGTAGGGTGTACTCAAAAGCACCGGGGCATTTTTTATGCACGTTTCTTTCTGCCGGAGAGGAGCATTCCCAGCAGGATTCCCACCACAGCAGGGATGACCCAGGGCAGTCCCTGGGCAGACAGGGGCAGCAGCTTCAGGCCCTTTGCCAGAAATTCCGGGCACCAGCCCAGACTCTTCATCTCGGACAGAACGCTTACGATGCCGGTAAAGGCAACGGAAACCGGGTAGATGGCCGGGAACCGCCCTACCCATTTCTGGAAGATCCCCAGCAGGATCAGCAGGATGCACACCGGGTAGATAGCCCCCAGAATGGGAACGGACACCGCCAGCAGATTGTCGAGACCCACATTGGCAACCACCAGACTGCCTGCCGCAAAGAAGAGAACCCAGATTTTATAGGGGATCTTAGGCAGCAGCTTGTGGAAGTAGTCCGAGCAGCAGGTGAGCAGACCGATACAGGTATTGAGGCAGGCAATGACGAAGATCACCGCCAGCAGCACATTGCCTGTTCTCCCGAACAGCAGCCTCACCATTCCGGTGAGGGTCCGGGCCCCGTTGGTGGCACCCTGGAAGGCACCGCCTGCCACACCCCCGATATGGGCAAGGGCACAGTACACCACCAGCAGCAGAGCGCCGGCGATCCATCCGGCCCACACCGTCTCGCCCACCACCTGTCTGTCCCCGTCCACACCCTTTGTGCGGATGTTGAGGGCGATGATAAAGCCGAAATTAAGGGCTGCAATGGCATCCATGGTCAGATAGCCTGTGAGAAAGCCCTGGATGGTTCCGTGGGACTGATAGCTGCCTGTGACCGGGCCGTACTGGCGATAGGGGGAAAAAATGCATCCGGCAAAGACCACCACGATCAGCGTCAGCAAAATAGGGGTCATGACCTTTCCCAGCCGATCACTGAGCTTCTCCGGCTTTAGGGCCACAACCACCGCCACCAGGAAAAACACCGCAGAATACACAAGCTGCAGCACGGCAACCGGAGCATTCTCTCCCACGAAGGGCAAAACCGCCATCTCGAAGGAGGTGACTGAGTTTCTGGGGATGGCAAGGCCCGGGCCGATGGACAGATAGGCAAGCATCACAAACACATGGGAAAACCAGGGGCTAACCCGCCGGGTCAGTGTCTCAAGGCCGCCGGATTTTACCACCGCAATGACACCCAGAATGGGAAAGCCAATGGCGCTGATGCAAAAGCCTGCCATCGCAGGCCAGGTAACTCGCCCTGCCTCATAAGCCAGAAACGGGGATACGATCAGATTCCCCGCCCCGAAAAACATGGAGAACAGTGTGAGGCCCATTAGGACACGATTGCGTTTGGACAGCACCATTGCTTTCACCTTCCTTTTTTTGTCAGAATGTTAATTTTATGAGGCCGGTAGACTGTAGAAACAAAATTCCCATGATAACAGGGGCAATGTACCGGATCATAACCCCGTAGAGCCGCCTCCGGGAAAACCGGTAGCCGCCGGATGTCATCTCCTCCTCGATCCACTTGGGGCCAACCACCCAGCCCACAAATACACAGGTCAAAAAGGAGATCAGTGGCATAAGACAGCTGTTGCTGATGTAGTCCATCACATCCAGCAGCTGTCCGGTGGTGCCGTTGGGCAGGTTCAGTTCAAAATAGAACACATTGTAGCCCAGGCAGATCAGCACCGCCGCTCCGGCAGCCAGAGCGCTGATGATGGCGCACATTTTCTTTCTGGAGACGTGGAACAGGTTCATACAGTTGGCGACCAGTGTCTCCATGATAGACACGCTGGAGGTGAGGGCCGCAAAGCCCAGCATCACAAAAAATGCCACGCCGATCACATTTCCCACCACGCCCATGGCCTCAAAAACCTTGGGCAGCGAGATGAACATAAGGCTGGGGCCGGAGGCCATGGCCTCGGTACCGGAAAACATGTACACCGCCGGGATAATCATAGCGCCAGCCAGCAGGGCCACCGCCGTATCGAAAAACTCGATTTGTGCAACCGAGCGGTTCAGATTCACATTTTTGTCCACATAGGAGCCGTAGGTAATCATAATACCCATGGACACGCTCAAGGAGAAAAACAGCTGGCTCATGGCATCCAGCAAAATCCCCAGAAACCTGCTCACTGTCATCCCATCAAAATTGGGGATCAGATAGATTGCCAGCCCTTGCAGACCGGTGCGAATCGTGCCGTCAGAGGCAATATGCTCCTGCGTAAGGGTGTATATGGCAATGCCCACAATGAGGTAGACAAGTCCGGGCATTACCACCTTGGAAAAGCGCTCAATGCCCTTATCCACCCCAAAAAACACAACAACCGCCGTAAATGCCAGGAACACCAGCATAAACACGATGGAGGACACCGGAGAGGCGATAAAGGAATGGAAATACCCGTCTGCCGCCGCAGAGGCCCCCTGCCCCGTGATGTACACCGTCATGTACTTCGTGACCCAGCCGCCGATGACACTGTAGTAGGTCATAATGATGACCGGCACCAAAAAGGTCAGCTTCCCAAGGAAATTCCATTTGGGCCGTATGCTGCCGAAGGCCCCCAGTGCGTTCTGCTGGGTCCTGCGTCCGATGGCAATGTCTGTGGTCAGCAGCGTAAAGCCAAAGGTCAGCACCAGGATCAGATACACCAGAATGAATACGCCGCCCCCGTCCTGGGCAGCCAGATAGGGAAATCTCCAGATATTTCCCACGCCCACTGCGCTTCCTGCCGCCGACAGCACAAAGCCCCAGGAGCCGCTAAAACCAGATTTTTTCTTTGTTTCCATATGCTCTCCCTCTTTTTGTGTAACAATACCGACTATTATACGAGAATTACCCGCTCCCTGCAAATCCCGGAAAGTTTCATAAGAGTAGAGAATTGACAAAATTTGTTTCGCTATGATAGAATATTATAAATTTTATGGAAATTCTCTCCGGAAAATTCCCCGATAAATATAAAATGTATATTCTTACGAAACTTGGTGATAGCAATGGAAACCATCAACACCCATATCGGCTCCCGGATCCGCAGCTTCCGCAAAAAGCGAAAGCTCACATTGCAGCAGCTGGCAGACCGGATTCACAAAAGCCGTGCCAGCGTGAGCAAATACGAAACCGGGGAGATCACTCTGGATGTGGCAACCCTGTATGAAATCAGTGTGGCACTGGGGGTGGAGCTGACACAGCTCACCGATTACCGCCCCGAGCTGCCTCCGGTGGCCCCCGTCTCCCCCAGGCACAGCTCCAGAAGTCCCTTTTTCCAGGCCAATCAGCTGTTTTTCTATTTCTATGACGGGCGCTACAACCGTCTCAAAGACGGGGTGATCCACATCCATAAGACCGATGACCCTCTGGACATCTGCGAGGCCTCCCTGTCCATCAGCTCCGTATCCCCCAGCGGCCGCAGCACGGAAACCCGCTACACCGGTACCGTGGTCTACAGCGACATGCTGATCCGTTTCTCCTTTGTAAACCAGTATAACGCACTGGAGGAGGACCTGCTATACATCTTCAATCCTCTGGAGCTGCGGGATTTTACGGAAGGACTGCTGTGCGGCATTTCCAGCTCCGATCTGATGCCCTGCGCCTTCAAATGTCTTGTGACTCTGCACCCCCAGGAGCCCAGCGAGGAGCTGAAGCGCCACCTGCTATTTACCTCCCCCGAAATGCGCCGCTGGCAGAAAATGAATATGCTGATTGTGGACAACCAGGCGTGACACAAAAAACACTCCCCGGAAAGGCGCTGCCTTTTCGGGGAGTGTGGTATTTTATTTCTGATTCTTCAGATCATTGAGGGCATCTCGCACGGAACCGATCATATAAAGAGAGCCGAAGCACATAATGACGCCCTCCTTGCCTGCCAGCTCCACGGCCTTCTGCACACCCTGTTCGATGCTCTCGCAAGCGGTTGCCCGGGCACCTAAGCGCTGCAAGTACTCTGCCAGCTTGTCCGCCTCCAGCTTTCTGGGGTTCGGCGGGGTGATGCAGACAAACTGCTCCACCAGGGGCATAACGGGCTGATACATCTGGGCATAGTCCTTGTCGGCCAGCACACCTGTGAGGGCTACGATCCTGCGGCCTTGCAGATAATCCCGGATGTTCTTCACCAGGGCCTCAAAGCACTGGGGGTTGTGGCCTCCGTCGATGATAAAGAGGGGATCCCGTCCCACAATGTCAAAGCGTCCGGGCCAGCGGGTGTCCCGCAGACCTTCCCGGATATTCTCTTCGGAGATCTTCCAGCCCTCTTCGATCAAGGTGTCCACAATGCTCAGCACCACCGATGCATTGTGCATCTGGTGGTCTCCCAGCAGGGGCAGCTGTAGATTTTTCCGGCTGCCGCAGTCGAAGACCTGGCCTTCCAGGCTGTGGCTGTGGAGCTTCAGCCCATCAAAATCCGCCTTCTTGAGGGACATATGCCGCTGGCGGCAGATATCCTCCAGCACCTTTTCTACAGAGGGGCTGCTGCGGTAAATGACCGCATGTCCCTTTTCCTTAAAAATACCGGCCTTAGTCTGGGCGATCTTTTCCACAGTGTCTCCCAGAAACTCCGTGTGGTCGAGACCAATATTGGTAATCACCGCCACCTCCGGAGTGTCGATCACGTTGGTGGAGTCCAGAGCGCCGCCCATGCCCACTTCCAGCACCACGATATCGCAGTTCTGGCGGGCAAAGTATTCAAACGCAATGCAGCACACCAGCTCAAACTCCGTGGGATGCTCGTCCATGGACTCTGCCAGGGGCTTTACAAACTCCGTCACCGCAGCCAGGTCCTCATCGGAGATCTCCACGCCGTTTACCTGCATCCGCTCATGGAAGCGGTAAATGTAGGGAGAGGTGTAAAGACCGGTGCGGTAGCCTGCCTTGCGCAGAATGGATGCGGTCATGGCAGCGGTGCTGCCCTTTCCGTTGGTTCCGGCAATATGGACAAACTTCAGCTTCTTTTCCGGATTTCCCATGCGCTCCAGTAGTGTCTGTGTACGCTCAAGGCCCATAACACTGCCCTTCCAGCACACGGAATGGATATACTCGATCGCCTCTGTTGCATTCATGATTCAAAGCGTCCTTTCCTAAATGTCCTCATGCTTGCTCTGACCGGGCCACATGCCCAGCCGCTCAAAAATCTTCGCACGGAACAGCATATAAATTACCGCCACATCCAGCACCATGGCGATGGAGAACTGGACGGTTCTGGTGGAGAGATAGTAAACGAGACCTTCCATAAAGGGGCCTTTAAAGTACATATAGCTCAGTGTAGCACTCTGGTAAAGGATGGAGCCCAGAGCCACCGGGGGCAGGAAGGATACCAGCAGCCGGGGGATGGAGACATTCTTCTCCAGATAATGACGGAACACGCCGCCGAACACGCCATAGAGAATGGGCGGCACCGAGAAAATGGGGTTAAACCCGAAGGGGGTAAAGAGGCATCCCACGAAGTCGGCGGTAAAGCCCACCATGCCGCCGGCCAAGGGGCCAAACAGCATGCCTGCTAAAAAGATGGGAACCGCTTCAATGGAAAACCGTGTGGATGCGTTGGGCATAAAGCCCACCAGCCGTGCCAGCACCACATTGAGGGCTGCCAGCAGCGCACAGGTCGCCAGGGTCTTGGTTGTCATGAGTCGTTTGCCGGATTGGGGTGTCTTTGTTTGCATAATTATTCCTCCTTTTTTGAAAAGGCGAAACGCATACGCTATGCACTATCCCCAACGGTCCAAACGCAATAAAAAACCCCGACAGCATTTGTCGGGGGAGCATTATTACAGATATGGATCATCCGTGGGAAAAATGCAGCATAACGCAGCTGCTCGTTCGCCCAACGGAGCATCGTTGCTACCTAAAGGAGAAATCTCCTATATGGCGCAGCGGGTGCGGATACCCCATCGCGGAAAAACTCCTTCGTCTGCCAGACAACTCCCCATTTTGGCAGCACTTCACGCAGGGAACCCTACTCTGTTCCTGGGTATCATACATCACTTATCCCCAAATGTAAAGGGCAATTTTCCGCAACCCGGAATTTCTGCCGGGATATGGAAAAGCCCGGGACGCAGAGATTCTCTGCTCCCGGGGCTTTATCACTGCTTGGGACTGCGCACGGTTTTGAGGTAGTTATACACTGTGAAATTGGTCACGCCCAGGCGCTCTGCCACATATTCCACAGCACCTTTTACATTGAAGATCCCTCTGCTCTCCAGCCGGTCTACAATGGCCAGCTTCTCTTCCTTCTGCATATAGGCAGCCGGCTTGTGCATAAGCTCCAGCTCACTGTTTATGATTTCCTCCATGACCTCATTGATGTCATGGGCAAATTGCTCCTCCGGCTGCTGGCAGGAGGGAACCGTCTGCTGGAAGGAGGTCATCTCCTCGGCCAGCTTGGACAGCACCACATAGTCAGTAAGATCCTGATTGATACACAGGCTTCCGATAATGTGGCCATCATCATCACGAACAAACATTGTGGAGGATCGAAGCACCCGACCGTCAGGCAGTGCGTTTCGATAGTTGATACTGTTGGGGGCCCCATCACCGTATTCTCTCAGCATCTGCAAAAGCAGATTGGTAGCCGGTCCCCCCAGCTTGCGCCGGGTCACATCCCCGTACAGGGCAACGATCGAATTTTCAACGTGGCTTAAATCATGGACAATGATCTCATACCGATGGCCCAGAACCTGAGACAGGCCCTCTGCCACCTGCTGCACCGCCTGCAGCTTGGGATGCAATATTCTTTCTTCCATAAATGCTCCTCTTACTTGTGCCCTTTTTCCTGCATGAGCATGGCAATGCCCGTTTCCAGACGATCAAGACCCTCTGTGAGGATCTCCCGGCTGGTGGCAAAGCAGATGCGGATATAGCCCTCGGAGCAGGCACCGAAGAACTGCTCGCCGCCGGGTACCACCGCCAGCTTTACCGTATCCTTCATGTACTGCTTAAAGTCCACGCTGGCCATGCCGAAGCTGCTCACATCCACATACAAAAGATAGGTGGCCTGGGGTGCATAGGCCTTGAGGCCGGGCATCCGGTTTAGGCGCTCCACCGCATAATCCCGGTTGCCCTTCAAGTGCTCCAGGAAAGCATCCACCCAGTAGTAGCACCGATCCAGGCAGGCCATAGCGGCGACCTGGGAGATGGAGGCAATGCCGCCGGCTGTTGTCATAACTGCGGACTTATCCACCATCTTCTGAAACAGTGCCTCATCGGTGGTGTAAACGCAGCCTGCCCGAAGTCCCGCAATGCCGAAGCTCTTGGAGAAGCCGAACACGGACATAACCCGTTTGCAGCGCGCATTGCCCAAGGAATAGATACTGAGGAATTTGTGCTCCGGAAACACGATATCAGACCAGATCTCGTCATTCATAATGTAAAGATCATGCTTTTCGCACAGTGCCATAATGTGCTCCAGATCCTCCGGGCGGTAAAGCACGCCGTAGGGGTTATGGGGGTTGCACAGGCCGATCATACGGGTCTTGGGGGTGATGTAATTTTCCAGCTGAGACAGGTCGATATACCCGTCTTTCAGTTTGCAGGGAAACAGCACTACCTTGCCCCCGGCGGCCAGACAGGACTCCCGGAACAGGTAGTCCACAGGATCAAATACGATCATCTCGTCCCCGGGCTGTAGTACACTCTCAGCAATAACATACATGCCCCTGGCTGCGCTGTCAATAGGCAAAATGAGCTTAGGATCGATTTGCTCTCCCTTGCGCTCCCGAAGAGCCCGGGAGATACTCTGGGCAAACTCCGGATAGCCCAGCTTGGGGGTGTAGGAGAAATAGCCGTCGCTTACATACTGGTGCATAGCCTCCTGGATCTCGGGTGCAACCGGGTAGTCCGGATCGGCGGCGGTCAGAGGGATGACCCCATCCCCCACCTCTGCCCAGCGGTAATTGAAGGCCCGTTTTTTGAGAACGTCAATTTTTACATTGGATCCGTCGAACAGAGCCATGTCACTTCACCTCCAGGTACGCAGTTGCCTCAACCTCGCACAAAACCCCCTTCGGAAGTGTCTTTACGGCTACGCAGGAACGGGCCGGGCAGCTGACAAAATACTTCTCATAAATGCTGTTAAACTGGGGAAAATCCTCCATATCCGCCAGAAAACAGGTGGTTTTGATAACCTTATCAAAGGATGATCCGGCTGCCTCCAGTACGGCACCCACATTCTTGCAGGACTGCTCTGCCTGCTCTGCGATGGTGGCCCCGGCGATCTCGCCGGAGGCGGGCACCACGGGGATCTGACCCGAGGTAAATACCATATTCTCGAAAATCATTCCCTGGGAGTAGGGGCCGATGGCGGCAGGGGCATTGGCAGTATATACTTTATTCATGTTTGTAACCTCCAAAATTCAGATACACAGGGTATCCGCTTTTTTATTCCATATCCAGATGGCAGGCCACCTGTGTGCCGTCTGCCATGGTGCGCAGACAGGGCTTTTCGGTTTTGCATTTTTCCATGCAGTAGCTGCAGCGGGGATGAAACGGGCAGCCGGAGGGGGGATTTAAGGGGCTGGGAATGTCCCCCGTCAGCAGGATCCGCTGGGTCTTCTCCTTGTCTTTGATGTTGGGAATGGCAGACAGCAGCGCCTTTGTATAGGGATGGCGGCGCTTATTGTAAATCGCATCCTTGGTGCCGATCTCCACCACATTGCCCAGATACATCACCATGACCCGGTCGCAGAAATGCTTGATAACTCGCAGATCATGGGAGATGAACATATAGGTGAGCTGGAATTCCTTCTTGATGTCCTGCATCAAGTTGATGACCTGGGCCTGAATGGATACGTCCAGTGCCGACACCGGCTCGTCACACACAACAAATTCGGGATTCAGCGCAATGGCACGGGCGATGCCCACACGCTGGCGCTGACCGCCGGAAAACTCGTGGGGATAGCGGTAGATGTGCTCAGGCCGCAGGCCCACACACTCCACTAACTTTGCCACCTTCTCGTAGATCTCCTGCCGATTCATCTCCGGATGGTGGATCTGGAAGGGCTCTGCCAGAATCTGAAGCACCGTCTTTCTGGGATCCAGAGATGCATAGGGATCCTGGAAGATGATCTGCATCTGCTTGCGCATGGAGCGCATCTCCTTCCGCTTCAGCCTGCTCAGCTCTTTGCCCTTGAATTCCACCTTTCCGGAGGTGGGGGTCAGCAGATTGAGCACGAGACGCCCCGTTGTGGACTTGCCGCAGCCGGACTCGCCTACCACGCCCAGGGTCTCCCCTTTATAGATGTCAAAGCTGACACCGTCCACCGCTTTGACCGCTTTTCCTTTTTCGCTTGTGGGGAAATACTTTTTCAGATCCTCCACATGAACCAATACTTCGCTCATTGGCAAGCCCTCCTGCATCTGACCTGTCTGCCCCCCGGAAGCTCCGTAAGGGCAATGCGCTCCTGCTGGCACTGGGGACATGCAAACTTACAGCGGGGTGCGAAGCGGCATCCCTTGGGCATGTCGTACAGACTGGGCACCAGTCCCTCCAGGGTACGCAGGCGATCCACCTCTTCGTCCACCTGCGGGATGGAGTTCATAAGGCCGATGGTATAGGGGTGCATGGGATGGTCAAACAGCTCCCGGGCCGTTGCCTTCTCCACAATATCCCCGGCGTACATCACCGCCACCTCATCGGCCATCTCCGCAATCACACCCAGGTCATGGGTAATAATGATAATGGACATATTCAGTTTCTTCTGTAGGGATTTGAGCAGATCCAGGATCTGGGCCTGAATCGTCACATCCAGCGCCGTAGTGGGCTCATCCGCAATGAGAAGCTCCGGATCCCCGGCCAGTGCCATGGCGATCATCACACGCTGGCGCATACCGCCGGACATCTGGTGGGGGTATTCATCCACCCGTCTTGCCGCCTCCGGGATCCCCACCAGCTCCAAAAGCTCAATGGCTCTGGCCCTGGCGGCCTTCTTGTCCATGCCCTTATGGAGCTTCAGAGACTCCTCGATCTGGTATCCGATGGTAAACACCGGGTTTAAGGAGGTCATAGGCTCCTGGAAGATCATGGAGATCTGATTGCCCCGGAGCTTGCTCATCTCCTTTTCCGACATTTTGAGGATATCCTTTCCGTGGAACAGGATACTGCCGCCCTCATAGCGGCCTGTGGTGGGATCCACCAGGCGCATGATGGACAGACTGGTGACACTTTTGCCACAGCCGGACTCGCCGACGATCCCCAGCACCTTTCCCTGCTCCAGGGAAAAGGTTACGCCGTCAACTGCCTTGCCCACCCCCGCATCGGTGTAGAAATATGTTTTGAGGTCTTTTACTTCCAATAAACTCATGGGTCTTCTCCTTTATCCAATGTGGATCTTGTGGGGCGTATGGGAGAGGTTCTCAACGCCCCTCTCGGTCACCAGCACATCGTCCTCCACACGCACGCCGCAGTCATCCGGGAAATAGAGCCCTGGCTCCACCGTGAAGATCATGCCCGGTTTCAGCACGGTCTCATTGCCGATCACGATCCGGGGACACTCATGGATCTGTAGGCCAATGCCGTGACCCAGCCCCCGCAGCGCATAGTCGTCCAGATTCTCTCTTAAAAACACCGCACGGTGGGCATCTTCCACCTGCCGGGCCAGCACGCCGGGGCCGATGGCTTCTATGGCCCGGTCCTGGGCCTCCTGCACCAGATCATAAATCCGCATGTGGGCCTCCGAAATATCGCCAAACAGCAGGGTACGGGTCATATCCGAGCAGTAGCCGTCCTTCAGAACCCCGAAGTCCACGACCACCATGTCGCCGTTTTCAATTTTCTTAGTTGTGGGAAAGGCGTGGGCCAGGGCACCCCGGGCGCCGGAGCCTACGATGGTGCCGAAGCTCATGGCCTCTCCCCCTGCCTTGGATACCAGGTAGTGCAGCTCATCGGCAAGATCCTTTTCCGTCATGCCGATTTCCAGCTTGGGCAGCAGCTTCTCAAAGCCCGCCTCCGCACAGGCGATGGCTGCCTTGGTGGCGGCGATCTCGTCGGCATCCTTGACCATTCTCTGCTCCAGGAAATACTCCTGCTCGAATACCACCTGCACATCCCCCATCTTTTCCTTTAGGGGGAAATAGTCATCCACGGTGATGGAGGACTCCATCACAAGTCTTGTGATCCCCATGCGCCGTACTGTATCTGCCACCAGGGACAGGCGGTTTGCGGCGTGCTCCAAAACTTCCACATCCACGGTCTGCTGCTGGGCCTGGGTGGTGTAGCGCTTATCGGTGACCAGTGCCACCTTGTCGAATGTGACAATCAGATAGCCGTTACTGCCTGTAAAGCCGCAGTAGTAGCAGCGGTTTTCATAGGAGGTAAAGAGAGCGCCGTCCAGCTGATGCTCCTGCATATACTGCCGGACACCTGCAAGTCTTTTGGTGTAACGTTCTTTTTTATCCATATTCTCATCTCACTTCTTCTGTTTGGCATCCAGCGCATCCCGCAGACCGTCGCCAATAAAGTTGATACTCAAAACCGACAGGAAAATGCAGGCACCTGCCGGGAGCCACTGCCAGGGGCGCATGGTGAGGGTTGCCAGATTGTTGGCTTCGTTCAGCATATTGCCCCAGCTGGCGGTGGGCAGCTGAACGCCGCAGCCCAGATAGCTGAGGGAGGCCTCCGTGAGGATCGCACGTGCCATCTGCATGGTGGCCTCTACGATGATGGGGGCCATTACATTGGGAATCACATGGGAGAAGATGATCCGGCTGTCGGGAGCACCCAGAGACACCGCCGCCTGCACATATTCCATCTCACGGACACGGAGAATTTCACCACGGACCAGCCGTGCCGTGCCCGTCCAGTTACATAGGCCGATGATAATCATTACATTATAAATACTGGGCTTCAGGATGGTCGCCACAATAATAATGAGGAACATAACCGGGAAGCAGTTCACCACGTCCACGCAGCGCATGATGATAATGTCCGCCACCCCTCCGAAATAGCCGGAGATGGAGCCCAGCACCACGCCGATGATGGTGGAGATGCCCACCGCCACCAGTCCCACGCTCATGGAGACACGGGCTGCGTAAATGAGGCGGCTGAACTCGTCACGCCCCAAAAGGTCGGTACCCAAAATCGTGCCGCTCTTTGCAGGGGACATGTCCTTCATGACCTTGCCCGCTGCATCCTTGAGGCTCACATAGGGATCGTTGGGTGCCAGAACCGGGGCCAGGATCGCTCCCACAATCATAACGAGGATGATTGCCAGACCCACCAGGGCCAGCTTATTCTTCCTAAACCGCTTCCAGCCATCTGTTTTGAAGAGATTCTGTCTCTGTTTGAATTTCGTCTTCTTCATAATTACTCCTTAATAGCGGATTCTCGGGTCCACAACCGAATACATGATGTCCGCCAGCAAATTGCCCAGCATAACCAGGATGGCGGTAAACAGGGTCAGCCCCATCAGAATCTGATAGTCACGGTTGGCAATGGCCTCCACACCCAAAAGGCCCATACCGGGCCATCCGAACACCTTCTCTGTGATGTAGGCACCGCCAAACAGATTGGGAATGGACTGACCGAAAATGGTAATGACGGGCATCATGGAGTTTTTGAGGGCATGCCGGTAAATGACTACCTTTTCGGACAGGCCCTTGGCTCTTGCGGTGCGGATATAGTCCTGGTTGAGGGTCTCGATCATGCTGGAGCGGGCAAAACGGGTCACCGTTGCCACATTGCTCAGCGACATGACGATTGCCGGCATAATCAGATACTTCAGCTTGTGAAGCACCAGCGCCATTCCCTCGCCCCGGAAGGTGCTGGAGCCGAAGCCGGAGGTGGGCAGCCACCCCAGCTTCAGTGCGAAAATGTAAATAAGGCCCATGCCGAAGAAAAAGCTGGGGATAGAGATTCCCACAAAGGAGAATACGGTGAGGCCGTAGTCGCCCTTAGAATACTTGTGGGTAGCGGAGTAAACGCCCAGAGGAATGCCGATGACGAAGCTCAGAATAAAGGCCGTGACCGTCAGCAGCAATGTGGCAGGCAGCCGCTCCAGGATCTGCTGCAGCACCGGCTGGTTATTATAGGTGCTGTAGCCGAAATTGCCCTGCACCAGCTCCTTGAGCCAGTTCCAGTACTGCACAATAATGGGCTTATCCAGCCCCATGGCTTCACGGGCTCTTTGCAAAGCCTCAGCAGACACACGAGGACTGATCATTCCAGCCAAAGGCCCGCCGGGTGCCAGTTTCATAATGAAAAATGTCAAAAGGGTAATACCAAACACCACAGGGATGATCTGGATCAACCGTTTTCTCACATATCTGTTCATGGGGACCTCCTTATTTCTGGTTCATCGCCTGTACTGCCGGGATAAACAGATCTGCGCTGCAGGTTTCAAAGGTGTCCTCCCCCATGGTATCCAAAAACTTCTGGTATTTCCCCATGGTAAGGCCGTCGCAGAAAGCCACGTTCTCCGAGTAGTCCAGGGCAATTTTCTTAGGCTTCAGCGCCTTTACCATTGCGGCAAGCTCTGCATCGTAGTCCTCATACCGCACCACCTGGTCGAACAGCTCCGACTCCTCCACATCCTGGGCATCGATCTTAGAGGCGGTAGCCAGCTTTTTGCCGTCCTTTGTAAACAGGAAAGCACTGGCACCTACCGTGTCCACGCCCGGGATAAACTCTGTCATGGGGTCGCCGCCCTCGGCGGTGATAATGAGATATAAATCAATGTCCAGTTCGCCCAGCTTGGCGATGACATCGGAAATTACCTTTTTGTGATAGCTGTAGTCTTTCATTGTGCTCCTCCTGTCAAACAGTTTTTCTCAATCATTTCCTTCAGCACCCGGCATCCGAAGTGGAAGGAGTCTGTCAGAATGCTCTCATCGTTGCCATGCACCTTGGGCAGAACCACGTCAAAGGAGTCCCCCATGAGCACCGGCGAGCAGCCGTAGGCCATGCTGCCTGCGCTGCCGAAGAACCGTCCGTCTGTCCGGCCCAGGGCCAGCATGGGAAGCACCTGTCCCTCGAATCCGTTGTGGGCGCAGGCGGCATTCAGATCCTGTACCAGTTCTCTGAGGTGGGAATTACCCAGGTGGCTCTCAAAGCCCGGCTCAAAGCTCACGATCTCATAGTGTACCGGAAGGCCCTCCAGCTGCTGATCCAGAAATCCGGTGATGTCCTTCTGCTCTGTGTAGGGCAGAACCTTGAATTCTAGCACCGTCTCCGCTCTGGCCGGCAGCACATTGCTGCGGACCCCGATCTGATAGTTGCGCATCCCGATGCTGTTTTGACCTGCGTAGCCGAAGATATCGGCCCCCACCGCATTGTCCCACCGGTCACTGCCCACGATTTTCTCCATGGTCTCATAGGTGCGGCGGCTGCCGCAGTGCAGCTCCGGCTCCCCGGCGAAGATCCGCTCCAGCGCCTGCGCCAGCTTCAGCATGGCCTGGTCGTCTCCCGGGGCGCTGGCGTGGCCGCCGGTGCCGTCTGCCCAGATATGTACCTTGCACACAGTCTTCTCTCCTACGGTCAGCATCATATAGTCCTTACCGTTGATATGCAGAGGGAAACCGCCCCCCTCGTTGATGACCATGGCATTTTGAAACAGCTCCGGGCGCACCTTTTTTACATATTCCATACCATAGGCGCTGCCGCCCTCCTCGTCGATGGTGGCAAGAAACCACACATCCCGATTCAGCTCCGCCTCCCGGCCCTTCAGATCCAAAAACGTATACAGTTCCATTGCTGTCAGCTGCTTGGTGTCCAGGGTGCCACGACCCCAGATGCGGCCCTCTCGCTCGTCACCTGAAAATACGGGGCAGCTCCATTTCTCCGGATCGCCGTCCACCACGTCTATGTGGGAGATGAGCACCATAGGCTCCGCCACCGGATGCTCCGCCCGGATCACCGCCAGCAGATTGGGGCGCTCCGGCACCCGACAGATCCGCTGGCTGGCAATCTCGTAGGTGCTCAGCAGCTTCTCCAGGTAGGCGCAGATGGCCTCCTCCCCCGGGCTGCCTGTAACGGAGGGAATCTGTATCAGCTCTTTAAAAACCTCTTGTATCTTCTTTGCATCCATAGCCGCTCATTCCTTACCCTTCCGCAGTGCGGTAGGGGATCTCGATAATTGCTGTCTGGCGCTTGCTGATCAGCTCACAGCCATCGTCTGTCAGCAGGATATTGTCCTCAATAATGGCACTGCCCTTGGTGCGATCCTGCAATACCGTGGGCTCAAGGGCGTAAATTTCGTTCTTCCGCAGAATTCCGGCAGAGGCCTTCCGTCCGCTCTTGGGTCCCAAAATGGTGCTGCCGTCGTGTACCTCCAGGCCCACCTGGTGACCGGTGGCGTGGCCGAACTCCGGGTAGCCGTGGTCAATAATGGTCTGGCGGCCCACCGCATCCACATCGTAGCCGTGAATGCCGGGCTTAATCATAGCCATGACGGCACCCACTGCGCTGATGGCGGCGTTTGCAATGTTCTGCACCTCCTGGGGCGCATGTTCCTCCCCGGGCTTTAGGAAATAGAGGGTACGGGCGATATCGGAGGTGTAGCCGTTGTAGCGGATGCTGAAATCGATGACCAGCATATCTCCCGGCTGGCAGATATTTACATCGTTGGGGCCCCGGTGGGACATGCCTCCCTTGGGGTTCAGCACCAGGGGATATTCAGGGGGATTGCCGAAGGCGGTGACCACATTGCGCTTGGCGCACTCCTCCATCATGATTTTGGCAACGCCCACCTCGCTGAGACCCACGTGAATCCGCTGAAACAGGGCATCGTAGATATCGGTGGTGAGCTTGCTGCACTCTCGCATAATCTGGATCTCGCTGGGGGTCTTCACCGCCCGCAGCTCCTCCAGCATCTCATAGCTGGAGCAGCGGACCTTTGCCATGGTGTCGGGGCCGATGGCCTTTTCCATCTTTTTAAAGAGGCCCAGGCTGAGGCCGTCACACCGGGTGTCCTCCTCAGACTCGTTGAGGGACAGCTTTTTCACCCCGCAGGAGTCGAAAAAGGCCTTAAACTGCTCCATAAAGCCGTCTTCCCCGGTGGTGACCACCTGTGTGAACAGGCCGGAGGCCTCATACTTCCCGGCATCCTCCGGCAGGGCTATGGCGATCCGGTCCCCCTGCTTTGTCAGCAGGAACAGCACCTCGTTTCGGGTATCCGTGTTGAACATCAGCTCCAGAGCCGTATCGCTTTTGAGGCGGGCGTAAATGGCCCACATATCCACATTCTTTTCCGCCAGCAGCTCTGCGGCCCGTGCCATCTTCTCTCTGGCTACTTCGTTTCTGTTAATCATCTGATAGCTCCTCCTCTCCGGCTGCCCGCTGGGCAGCCAGTGCCAATACCCGGCAGCCAAACACCACCGAATCTCTGTGAATTCTCTCATCGATGCCGTGTACCATGGACACGGCGCTGTCAAAAGTCATATCCCAGGAATACACCGGACTGTACCCGTAGACATGGGCGCCGGAATCCACCAGAAGGTGGCCGTCGCTGGAACCCATGGACACAAAGGGCAGCAGCTGTACCTGCTGCTTGGTCTTTCCCAGCACCTCCAGGGTCGCCGTCTCCAGGATCTCCAGAAATGCCCCCTGGGGACTGCTCTCATAGCCCCGGCCCAGGGCCAGGATCTCGTATGTACAATCCCACTTCCGGGCCAGCGCCTCCAGAATCTCCTCCAGATCCTCCCGGGAAAATCCGGGCAGCAGCCGCACATCGCAGGTGACCGTCACTTCATTTACATTTCTGCCGGAGACCATGGTCACCGTCATAGTGTTGTGCTTCATAGCCTTTAGGATCTTCTCCATCATGGGGGATAGTTCCCCGCCGGAGAGCTTCGCCTCGAAGCACCGGACCGTGTCCAGCAGCTTTCCCTCCAGCTTCCGGCTGCCGATATCCCGAACCAGCCCCATGGCTCTTACCATGCCGTCGCCGCTTCCGAAAAAGGGGCCTTTGGCGTTTCGTGCCTTTACTGTAAATTCCACGGTACCGCAGGACTTCTGCCCGGTCTCACACAGGTAAAACTCCTTGCCTGCCGTGACGATGGGAAAGCCGCCGCCCTCACTGATCACATCGCTGCCCCGCAGCAGCTGCCGGCCTGTGACGGTGCGGCCGTTTGCGGTGATCTCGTGGCTTAAAAACCACTTAAGACCCCAGGTACTACCGTTTTCCTCGTCGCTTGTGGCCAGAAAATACACATCCCGGCACAGCTTTTTCCCCGTTTGCTTTAAATTGAGGAAGGCCGCCAGCTCCATGACCGTCAGCTGCTTGGTATCCACCGTACCCCGTCCGTAGATATACCCGTCTACCTCCCGGGCTTCAAAGGGGGGATACTTCCACTGCTCCGGCTGGGCCGCCACCACATCCATGTGGCTTAAAAACACCAGTGGGGGCTTTTTTGCCTTTCGGGAGGCCGGGAGCCATGCCAGCAGATTTCCTCTCTCCGGGGCCGTCTGCTGATGCACATAGGGGATTCCGGCCTCCTCCAAAATGGTCTCCAGCTTTGCCATCAGCAGGGCCTCCCGTCCGGGAGGGTTGCTGGTATCTGTCTGCACCAGCTGTTTTAATACTGTAATCGGATCCATCTCATTATGACCTCTCTCCACTCGGCAGGAAAGGCCCAAGACTGGAGTCCTGGGCCTTTCACGAAACTTACTTATTCGGCAATGTTCCACTTCTCGATCTGGAAGGTAACACCACGGTAGTCGCAAGCAAAGTCCTGTACTCTGTTGCTCAGACCGGCAATACCGGCTTTGTTATACAGGGGGATCCAGGGAACATCCTTGGAAATCTGATCGGCGATCTTGTGGAAGCACTCTGTTCTCTCGTCCGGGTCATCCATGAGGAGCTGATCCTTAAACAGCTGATCCACATCGGGATTGCTGTAGTGGATGAAGTTCCAGGAACCGGCGCCGGTGGAAGTGGACAGGTACTGATTGTACTCCTGGGGATCTGCCTCAACGCCGAAGCCCAGGGTGTAGCACTGGAAGGAGTCCGCCGTGGTCTCCTGGGTGGCATCACCGGGCAGCAGCTTGGTGAAGGCCAGGGTTGCAAAGTCCTGCTCGATGACCTCCATCTCCACACCGATTTCCTTCCAGTTCTGCTGGATCATGGCGGCAACCGCCTTGCCGTCGGTGGAGGTGGACATATCGAAAGTGAGGTGCAGGGGCTTGCCGTCCTTTTCATAGTAGCCGGTAGCGGAATTCATCACGAAACCAGCCTCCTCCAGAAGACTCTTGGCCTTTTCGGGATTGTACTCATACACTTCTACATTTTCACTGTGGGACCAGTGGTTTGAAGGGAATACGTCGTCGCAGATGTATGCAGACTCTGTGCCGTAAACCGTGTCTACGATGGTCTGCTTGTCAATGCCGTGGGCCAGTGCCTTCCGAACCCGCAGGTCGCTCAGCTCCGGTACCAGCTGGTTGAGGCCGATGTAGTAGACGGTCATCATCTCGTAATTGTATACGGAGGAGTTGGGCATTGCCTCAACATTCTCCACCTCGGAAGAGGGCAGGTTGTACAGCACATCGATTTCGCCGTTCATAAGGGCCGCCACCAGAGTGGTATCTGCGCCGAACTGGACGGTCACATTCTTGATGCTGGGCTTGGTGCCGTAGTAGTCCTCGTTGCGCTCCAGGGTGATGTACTGTCCGGGCTTCCACTCCACGAACTTATATTTGCCGGAACCTACAGGGTTGCGGTTAAAATCATCGGTACCCCAGTCGGCAGGATCCACATCCTTCAGAATGTGCTCCGGCAGAATGGAGGTGTACATATTGGAAAGGAAGGATGCATCGTGGGAGACAAGGGTGATCTCCACGGTCAGATCGTCGATCTTCTTGAGGCCGGATACGGAATCGGCTTCGCCCTTCTGATATTCGGCTGCGCCTGCGATGGTCATGACACGGCCTTCGCTGCCGCCGGTGTAGGTGGGAGAGGCCAGAGCCGTTAGGGTGAAGATCACGTCGTCTGCATTCAGGGCTTCTCCGTCGTGCCACTTGACACCGTCTCTCAGATGGAAGGTATAAACGGTACCGTCTTCGGAGATGTCCCATTTCTCAGCCAGGTCACCCACGTAGTTGAGCTTCTCATCGGGGATCACCAGGAAGCTGAAGATCATGTTCTGCACATTGCTGTCCGGGGTTCTGGCCTGAATGGTGGGATTCAGATTGGCAACCTCGGAAGACTGTCCGATGATCACGCTGGTATCTGTACCAGCACTGCCGGAGCCTCCGGTAGAACCTCCATCGGATGAATCTCCTCCACAGCCGGTCAAGCCCATGGAGAATGTGATTGCCAGCGCTAATACGAGTGTCGATAATCTGGTTTTCAGTTTCATTTTTAATTCCTCCATTTTGAATTTGTAATACTCAGCTAAATATGCAGATTTTCTCTGGACCGGGCCATGCTGCTCTGCCAATGTTTAACTTACGGCAGATTATATACACGAATTATTCACATGTCAACTAAATTTTAATTATTCAAAAATTTTTGTTCTTCAAAAAAGTTCGCTGTATAATAAACACGTGTCCTCTATGTAAACACATTCCCAAAATATCTCTATCCAGCTCCCATTTTTTGGTTCCCGCCGTTTTCGCTATCTATGCCACTTTTGAACAGTTTATATCCGTTCTCCCCTGCTTAGTTTGGGGTATTTGTCTATATACTCTGAATTTCATTGGGACTTGGCACACTCATACCGCAAGCCGGGAGGAAGGATTTCATGCAAAGAGGCCTTCTTAATGCTTTTTCGCATTTTTATTCATATTCATGTTTATTGATGCATATTTATCCACTTACGCCTGTGTATCCCAGTTTCCCCGGGATTTTCTCCCACCCAGGGATCCCTTTTACATCGGCATCTTCCCCCTTGAAACCGTTCCGGAAATAGGGAAAAATCCGTAAATCCCCCGAAAAATGGGCGAATATGCAGGAATACTTTCATTTTATGGGCAAAAACAGCCTGTAAGCCCGAATCGAAAATTCATATGTCCTCTCTGTGTGGACATTCGTTTTTTATTTCTTCCTAAATTATTTAAAAAAACGACAAAAAATTTTTTTGAAAATTTTTAAAGTCCCCCATTTCCAGCAGTGTGCCGCCCCGCAAATCCCACAGTTTCACCCCCTCCTCTTCCGGTTGCCCCTGTGCAGCCAGACAGAGCGCTTCTGTATCTCTCTTTCTGAGAACCTCACCTGTTTTTCATACAAAAAGAGCTTCCGAATAACTCGGAAGCTCTTTTCTTCTGATTTTTAAGGGTCATGTTTCACGGTTTCCGGGGACAGTATCCCCCGATATCCATTTCCGCGACTGTCCGGAGCACACGCTTATCGATACTCCTCCACATAAGCAGCCCGCTGTCCGCCGATGTATTTGGGACGGGTTCTGGCGCAGAGGATCCGGGCCTTTCCGATGGTTTCTCTGGACAGGCGCACCGGAACCGCCACCTCCTGCAGGTGCATTCCGATCAGCGTACCGCCGATGTCTAGACCGGCCTTGGCCCGGATATGCTCCACCGCCACAGGGTGATGGAAGGCCTTCCAGGCCGTTGTGGCAAAGGAGCCCCCCGCCTTGGGCTGGGGCAGCACATTGACGATTTCATAGCCGAACCGCTCTGCGGTCTGTCGCTCTACAATCAGCGCCCGGTTCAGATGCTCACAGCACTGGACCGCCAGGGCAATGCCCTTTGCCTGCAGCACCGGGTAGATCCCGGAAAATGCGGCCTGGGCTGCCTCCAGGCTGGAATTCTTTCCGATGGTACTGCCGATCATCTCACTGGATGAGCAGCCGATCACCAGCAAATCCCCTTTTTTCAGCCCGGCGGCCTCGATCAGCTCCTCGATCACCTGTTTTGCCTCATTTTTGATTTCTTCCATCCAAGCTACCTCCAACCTATGAGATGGTTTCATTATAGCCCCCCGGGCGCCCCCTGTCAAACCGCTCTGCTGAAAAAAATCCCTCCGGATAACCGGAGGGATTTAGGATGCTTTCAGCTTTCTGACAGCGGATTACACCTTGTAGAAGGCTTCCATAGTGCTGGCTACATCTGCTTCGCTGGCGCCGTTGAAGGTAACGGTCACGCCGAACTTGCCGGACAGCTTATAGCAGAGAATCTGGGTAAAGTAAACATCTGTACCCTGGATATTGGCAACGGTGTTGCACACGGTGTGCTCTTCGCCCAGGAAGGTAGCAGTGCCCTTTTCCATGCTCTTGACCTTCATGCCGTTCTGCTCATAGGTCTTAATCAGAATGTCCTTGTTGGACAGCAGTGCATCTATAATCTGCTCTTCGCTCATGAGGCGGTAAGACACCAGCTCACGCAGACCCATCTGGGTGTATACCACGTTTACAGAGGCAGTGCTATCTGCGTTTGCAGCCTGCATGTCCATCACCTGGGGGATGGAAGCGGCAGCTTCGCCGAACTCGGTGTCCTTGAAGACCTGATCCAGTTCCTCAGAAATGGGCTGCAGATCTTCTGCGGAAAGCATGGTCCAGCCTTCATCCAGCTTGCAGCCGAAACCGGCATAGGAATTGGTGTAGACATTTCCTTCCACAGTGCCCAGGCTTGCAGGCAGGACCTCAGGATCCTCTTCCTTGGGGTCTGTTGACTGCTGGGTGGCATTTGCAGGCGTATCGGTTCCTTTGGGGGGCTGTGTCCCATTGTCCTTGGCCTTGTCGCCGCAGCCGGCCAGCATGAGAGCAGCTACCAAAAGCAGAGATAACAGGGTGCAATATGTTCTCTTCATAGTTTGATTTCCTTTCGCAAATAATAATACGGATCAGCAGTTTCTGTCCTTTCCACACTTTACCACAGGTTTTTCCAATTTGCAACAAAAAAAGCTGCCAGATTTTGTAAAATCCGGCGGCTTTCCCTGTTCTTTTTTTGGGGGCAGATGCGTCTGTTCCTATTTCGTCACATTCAAAAACCGGGCATTTACTACATTTTGCAGGGCAATGGGGCTGAGTTCCATCAAAACGCCCACTTTTCCCGCTGAAACCAGAATGCGTTCCCAGTTTTGTGCGCTCTCGTCCATCACCGTGGGAAACAGTTTTTTCATTCCCACCGGAGAGCAGCCCCCGTGGATGTACCCGGTCAGCTTCTGCAAATCCTTTTGCTTCAGCATCTCGATCCGCTTGGTGCCTGCGGCTGCGGCCGCCTTTTTGAGATCCAGCTCGCAGCTGGTGGGCAGGCAGAACACATAATAGCCCCCGGCGGTATCGGTGGTCACCAGAGTTTTAAACACCTGCTGCCGGGGAACCCCCAGATACTCCGGCACATTCACCGCCGCCTCCAGCCCGTTTAAGGGAAAGGGACGGATCTCATAGGGAATTTTCTCTCTGTCTAAAATGCGCATGGCATTGGTTTTTACTGCCACTTTTCTCTTCCTTTCATTGGCGTTTCCCCTCCAGGGCCTTTTGGAGGTAGGGGGCCGTCACCGACTGAGGACAGTCCAGCATCTGGGCAGGGGTGCCGCTGAAAATCACGCCGCCGCCCTCCGCACCGCCGCCGGGGCCGATTTCCACCACGAAATCCGCCGCCTTCAGCACCTCCAGATTGTGCTCGATCAGAAATACGGAGTTGCCCTCCCCCACGATCTGCTCAAACAGGGCGATGATATTCTGCACATCCTGTAGGTGCAGGCCGTCGGTAGGCTCGTCCAGAACCAGGATCTGCCCCTTTTTCCCCAGGTGGGAGGCCAGCTTCATCCGTTGCAGCTCGCCCCCGGACAGGGTGGACAGAGCCTGGTTGAGGTGCAGATAGAAAAGGCCCACATCTGCCAGAGGCTTTAGCTTCTTCTCGATGGACGTACCTGCAAACCGTTCCATGGCCTGCCGAATGGTCATATCCATCACCTGGGCGATGTTGAGGCCGTCCACCTTGCAGCGCAGGGCCTCCTCAGAATAGCGCAGACCTCCGCAGGCCTCGCACACCGTCTCAATGGAGTCCATAAAGGCCATCTCCGACACGATCACGCCTTTTCCCTGGCAGACGGGACAGCCGCCGGCACCGTTAAAGGAGAACATGCCGATCTTCTGGCCGCTGTGCTTTGCAAACATATGGCGGATGTCATCGGCGACCCCCAGGTAGGTGGCCGGGGTGGAGCGCAGGCTGATGCCGATATTCTTCTGGCTGATGAGGGTGATATCCTCCGGGGACTGGGCGGCAAAGGCCTCCATGAGAGAGCTTTTCCCGGAGCCTGCCACACCGGCGATCACCGTAAAGAGTCCCTTGGGCAGCTTTACGGAAACATCCTTCAGATTGTGCAGATTCAGATGCTCCAGAGAGAACCAGTCTTCCGCCACCCGGGGGCTTGCCTTTAAGCCATTGTGCTCCCGGAGCAGCCGCCCTGTTAGGGTGTCGCCTGCCACCAGCTCCGGATAGGTGCCCTCAAACAGCACCTGGCCGCCGCTGGCCCCGGCCCCCGGCCCCATGTCGATGATGTGGTCGGCAATCTCCATCATCTCCTTGTGGTGCTCCACCATAAGGACCGTATTTCCCCGGTCCCGCAGGCCCACAATGGCCTCGCTGAGCCTGTGAATGTCATGGCTGTGGAGGCCCACGCTTGGCTCATCCAGCACATACAGAAGGTCTGACAGGGAGGAATTGTTGTATTTTGCGATTTTGCACCGCTGGGCTTCGCCGCCGGACAGGGTACCCATAGCTCTGTCCAGTGTGAGATAGTCCAGGCCGATGTCAATGAGGGCGCCGATCCTGTTTCTAAGGGAGCTGATAATGTCCACAGCGATGGGATTCTCAATTCCATCCAGCCACTGTAAGATCTCCCTCAGGGGCAATTTTGTGACCTCCGCAATGTTTTTGCCCTGTATTTTACAGGACAAAATGGTGCTATTCAGTCTGGCCCCCTGGCAGTCCGGACAGCCCCCCTGGGTCACCAGAGGCTCCAGCTTTTTCCAGTGCACCTTGGCGTCGTCCCGCTTCAGCATCCGGTTCATCCGGTACATAAGGCCCTCGTATTTTCCGTTTTTATAATACTCCGCCGGGGGATTTTTCAGGGTCATAGGCTCCTGGTACAAAAACAGGTGCAGCTCCTCCGGTGTGAAATCCCGGATCTTTTTATTGGGGTCAAACAGTCCGCAGGCCCCATAATAGAGCCAGCGCCACTGCCCCGGCTCATAGGCCACATACCGGATCACCCCCGGGTCATTGAGGCATTTGTCGAAGTCCACCAGCTTGTGCACATCCAGCTCTGTGATCTCCCCCAGACCGTCGCAGCGGGGGCATCTTCCCTGGGGGTGGTTAAAGGAGAAGGAGTCCGAGTAGCCCACGAAAGGCTCTCCCACCCGGGAGAACAGCAGCCGCAGCAGCGAGTAGGTGTCAGTATAGGTGCCCACTGTGGAGCGCACCTGCCCGGAGGGCTTTTTCTGATCGATGACAATGGCCGTGGGCAGACTGTCAATGTGACCCACATGGGGCCGCCCGTACTTGGGTAGATACCGCTGGGTGAAGCTGGGAAATGTGTCGTTGAGCTCCCGGCGGGACTGGGCCGCAATGGTGTCCAGCACCAGAGAGCTTTTGCCGGAGCCGGAGACTCCGGTCACCACAGTGATCTGATGCTTTGGGATCTCCACGGACACGTGCTTTAAATTGTTTTGGGTGGCATCCGTCACACAAATTTTATCTCTTTGCATGGTAACTCCTTCCCGGAACCTGTGGGGGTTCCGATTTTATATCGCATTTAGGACAGCTCCTCGTCCAGGCCGTCCAGCAATTTCTCCAGCACCCCGAAAAAAGTCTCTCTCTGCTGGACAGGCAGGGCTTCCAGAACCGTTTCCTCTGCCGCCTGGAGGGTTTTTACATGCTGTGCGCAGAAAAGCTCCCCTTTTTCCGTGAGAAACAGATCCTTTTTCTTCCGGGACCCCTCCGCATACGCCAGCTGAACCAGCCCCGCCTTTTCCAGGCTTGCAACCGCCGTACAGACTGTCTGCTTGGAGTAGCACCAGTTTTCGCAGAAGGTGTTCTGACAAAGGGGGCTTCTGGCCTCGCACAGGGCATAGAGCACCCAGAACTGGGCATCCGCAAGGCCCGCTTTTTTGGCCCATCGATGGTAGATTTCATCCTGCTTTTTAATCAGCCGGTTCCATTTTGACAATTCTCTGTTCATAGCTTCTCTCTTCCGGGCTTACAAGACCGTAAGCACTTCTTCTTTTGCCTTGCGCTCAAAATGTCTGGGCGAGGGCGTTCCGTCCTGGGCGGCGTAGCCGATGGGAAACAGGGCGATCAGCTCATATCCCTCCATCTGGGGGCAGAGCTCCTTCAGAAGCGGGGCATCGAAATGGCCCACCCAAGTGGTGGCAAGCCCCAGATCCGCAATCTCCAGCATCATGTGGGTGGCAACGATGGACGCATCCACATCCCCGAAATTTCTGCCGTCATAGGAGCGCTCCCAGGCCCCATCCTCCCGATAGCCCACCACCAGGAAGGTATCGGCTCCGAAAGTAAAGGAGGTGACCTTGTGAATCTTCTCTTTGGCCTCCGGGGAGTCCATCAGAAAGATCTGATAGGGCTGCTTGTTGACAGCAGTGGGGGCCTGCATGGCGGTCTCTATGATCTGCTCCACCAGCTTTCTGTCCACCTTCTGCTCTGTAAACGCCCTGCAGGAGTATCTCGTTTCCGCCAGTTCCTTAAATTCCATGGTAAATTCCGTCCTTTCTCATTTCGTCCTTGGTAATATCGTGAAATCTGGTATCTGCCAAATTCCAGTGTATCATAAAGTACATCATTCTGAAAAACAAAGCACCCGGAGAGTTCCACCGTCATTCTGAGCATCAGCGAAGCATCTTAGGTGTTAGATTCTTCGTCGCCGTGCTCCTCAGAATGACAGCCGTGTGTCATCTTGAGCGCAGCGAAGGATCTTAGGTGTTAGATTCTTCGTCGCTGTGCTCCTCAGAATGACAGCCGTGTGTCATCCTGAGCGCAGCGAAGGATCTTAGGTGTTAGATTCTTCGTCACTGCGCTCCTCAGAATGACAGCCATGTGTCACCCTGAGCGCAGCGAAGGATCTTACTTCCGGCAGGGAGTGTGCACTATGATTCTCACCCGGTACCCAGATTGCCGCTGTATTTTTCTCCATTCCAAATCCTCCCATGTGGAAATCTAAGTCTTCAAAATAGTCCGCAACCGGACTTTTTGTATTATAGTCCCATTACGGACTATTGTCAAGGGCTTTTCCGGGGTTTCTGTCATACTGAATACTCTCTGTCATCCTGAGCGCCAGCGAAGGATCTTTAAAAGATTCTCCGATCACCTCTTTCTCCCAGAATGACACTGGGGCGGGATTCTCCGATCACTGCGCTCCCTCAGAATCACAGACTCCTTTGACAAGCAAAATCGGATGCTCCCTATGGAAGCATCCGATTGAAAATATTTATTTCAGATCCCGTCCCAGATCACAGGTGTAATGGAACTGGATGTCGTCCCCCTGCTGAACTGCGTACCGACTGATGCCGTAATTCGGGAACCAGCCGTTTACACAGTATGTCCAGCCGGACTCACTGCCGCAGTCAAACTCATAGAGGTTGCCAATGCCCTTAATGTAGGCACTGTTGTACATGGGGGTGAAGTTGGTATCCAGGTGGATTCGGCGGTTCCGTGTCTCTCTTTGCAGCACATCAAACACGGATTCGCCCTCATAGAAGACCACCTCTGTCCTGGGCAGGATGATGCCGTCTGCGGGTACCACCACCTCTTTGCCGTCGGCCAGGTCTCCCATATTGTCCAGGATCTTCACGCAGGAGATGGTAAGATAGCAGGTTTTTTTGCTGTTCTTATCAATCTGGGCATCCTCCGGCTCCACAGGCTTTTGCTGGCCCTCGGGGATGGGGTCGGTGCTATACTTGTCCTTCTTGACCTCCTGGTACTTGGAAAAGTCCTGGGTCTGGCCGGTTGCATCCGCCACATCGAAGCCCTCGTCCGCCTCTGTCGTCTGGGCAGAAGTGGGTTCGGTCTTCTCCTGGGTGGGAGCAGAGCCTGTGCTCTGCTCCGTTTGGATCCCTGTCTCACCGGGTTTTTGGTCTAATGTCTCTGTTCCGCAGCCTGCAAGTCCCAAAACAAGGGTCAAGCACAGCAGCAGGGAAATCAGTTTATTCACCTTTATGCTCCTTTCGCTTTCTGAGGGCCACGATGACCACATCGCCCACCAGGACTACAATGAGGATGGGCAGCCAGACAGCAGCTGCAGAAGTACCCTTCTGCTGGGTCTGTTCGCTCTGGGTGTTCTCGGCAGAGGGCTTGGTTTCCGGCTGAGTCTCCGGCTGGGTCTGCTCCGGTACCGCCTCCTTCTCCTCCAGCTGGGCGATGGTCTTTCCGCTGGCCTTCTTTGCCAGGAAGTACTCGCCGCCCTCCTGGACGATGAACTGCACCTTTCCGTCTGCCACCTGCACACGGCTCACCAGAACCGCTCTGCGCTGCTGGGTATCGTACCGCAGCAGCAGGTACGGGCCGTCTTCCAGTGCGGTATCCTTCTCCACCATGATGGGGCAGGGGAACGCACCGGTGTGGGCAAAGCGGAAGATCTCCGGATTTTCGGACAGCTTGTGAATCTCCTCTTCGTGAAGGCCCTTGTCCATCAGCTCCACATTCAGCTCTTCTGCCTTCACAATATCCTTGCCATGGACGGACAGCACATACTTGCCGCCGCTGCCCATGGTGCCTCTGATCCGCAGAATAAGGTCTTTGCCCTGGATATTTGCCAGCTGGTTTGCAGAGACCTTACCGTTTACTGCGGTGGCCTCTACCACATTGCTCTCCTGCTGGGCGGTGTTTCCGCCGGGTTTTCCACCGGGCTTGCGCAGAGCCTTCAGATCTTTTTCCGCCTTCTCCAGCTTGGAGAGGTTGCCGATCTGTTCCTTCTGCTGCTGGGTGAGCCGATCGTAGGCCGCACGGGCAGCCTCCACGGCCTCCTTATCCCCCCTGGTGATGGTCTCGGGCAGGGCGTTGATGGCATCCACAACCGCCTGGATGGCCAGCTTTTCTGCCAGAGTCCGCTCTGCTCTTTCCAGCATATACAGGTTCAGCACCAGCTTCTGCTGATGCTCCGGCAGTGCCTCATAGGCCTCCCGGGCGGCTTTTACAGCCTGCTGGTCTTTTGCGGCGATGTCCACCGGCAGGTTCTTGATCATAGCCATAACGCTCTGGGCCGCATCCAGATCCGCAAGATCCCTTTCGGCCTTTTCCAGCTTAGACAGGTTGCCCACCAGAGCCTTCTGCTCCTGGCTCAGAGTATTGTAGGCATCTCTTGCTGCCTGGACGTCCTCTCTGTCTCCCAGGCTCACCGTATCCGGCAGCCAGGAGATGGCGGTTTCCACCTTTGCCGCCGCCTTCCGATCCCGGATGGCGGTTTCCGCACGGATCAGCTTATCGATGTTCTTTACCTGTGCCTTCTGGGCATCTGTCAGCGCCTTATAGGCCGCTCTTGCTGCCTGCACAGCCTTTTCGTCCCGGAGGGTAATGATCTCCGGCAGGCTGTCGATGGCATCCATAACCTGCTGCACCTTCTGAGCGGACAGCAGCTCCTCCAGCTGCTTTTCCGCATTCTGGAGCTTCTGCAGGTTTGTGACCTGCGCCTGCTGCTGTACATCCAGCAGCTCATAGGCAGCCCGAGCCGCCTTAACGGCCTCCTGGTCTGCCAGGGTGATGGGATCGGGCAGGGAGTGAATCAGCTCCATAACACTCTGAGGATTTGCAAGGGCCTTGAGGGCAGCCTCTGCATCCTTGAGTTTCTGTAGGTTTGTGACCTTAGCCTGCTGGGCCTGGCTGAGGGCATCGTAGGCAGCTCTTGCGGATTGCACCTTGTGGGCATCTGCCAGTGTCACGCTCTCAGGCAGGGCGTTGATGGCATCGACTACCCGCTGCACTGCCAGGATTTCCGCCAGGGCCTTCTCCGCTTGCAGCAGCTTGTCCAGGTTCCGGACTCTGTCCTTCTGGGCATCCGTCAGAGCTTCGTAGGCATCCCGGGCGGCCTTTACCGCCTCTGCATCCTCTGCACCTACCGTTTCGGGCAGGGCCTCGATCATCTCCATGACCTTGGTTGCCGGATCTGCAATCGGGCCTGTGCCCTTCAGATCCCAGTAGCTGCTGTCTCCGTTCAGAAACCGCTCGTAGGCACAAAGGGCCTGCATGGCCTGGGTCGTTGCCATCTTGTCCACTTGGCCGCTCTTGGTGTGCTGAAAGCCCTGTCCCTCTACCATATAATCGGCCAGGACAGACATGATGTTTTCCATCTCGTCGCCGAAGCCCGCCTGCACCAGATCTCTGTTCAGCACCGCAAGGGTGATGATGATCTGTGCGATAGACTCCGCATTGCCCAGATTCAGATTCTTCTCGGTGGCTGCGGCCAAATAGCCCACGCCACGCTCCACAGCTTCTGCAACCTCCGGCTGACCCTGGTAGCGGGCCAGTGCCTGCAGGCTCATGGCTGTGGTGTCCACGCCGGAGCCGCCGGTCTTATCCAGGCCAAATCCGCCGTCTGCGTTCTGATAGGTCAGCAGCTCTGCCACTATCCGCTCTCTGGACCACTTCATGCCCTCATCAATGGGGGTATTGTTCATGTCGAGCGCAATCAACGCCCAGGCAAGGGAGTTACTGCCCTGCTTTGTAAGTGCCGGGTGGTTGCAGATCCGCTCTACCAGATTGACACCGCCCACATCGGTGATGTCTCTGCCCATCACATTCAGCGCCAGGATCACTCTCTCCACTTCGGTGGCCAGAATATCGGACTTCCAGGAGCGCACATTGGTCTCCACATCGTCATAGTAGCGCTGCAGCTGATCCTGGGGCAGGCTCACACCGGCCCGGAGCAGGGTGAAGATGGTCCACTCCTCGCCGAAGGAGTAGCTGTTGTTTGCGTTCAGATAATCGGTTGCGGCCTGCTTGCCGGTTTCGATGAACTTGGGAATGTCAAATCCCACAACAGGCTCTCCGTTTCCGTTTACGGTAATTGTGAGTACCACAGGCTTTGCACCGCCGCTGGTGTCCACAGGGGTGCCGGTTGCCACTACGGTTCCGGGTCTCAAAGCCCTCACCTCATACTTGGTGGAGGCCACCCAGTTGCCGTCGTCGGGGCCGCCGGTGTCCCGGATCTGCATCAGTGCATCCGGGCGCTGGATGGATACGATTCCCTTTTTGTCAAAGGTCCAGGTAAGCTCCGGCTCCGTGACCTGGTGGTCGCTTCCCGGCTGACCGTGGAAGGTAAGGGGCAGGAACTGCTTGTGGCCCTGCTCCAGAACGATGGGCTCTGCTGGGCCCTCCACCTTGGACAAAGGGTTTAGATAGTAGAATGAAACCTCACTGGAGCCGGTTACGGTTCTGCCGTTGTCGTAAATGCTGGCGGTAAAGGTGACCGTGCCGCTCTTTTTGGGGGTGTAGGAGCTGTTTCCGTACTCCGCAATGGAGCTGTCACTGGATGTGACAGAAATATTGTCCCGATAGCTGGCGTTGCCCGGCTCCACGAAAACCGTCTGGGACAGGGAGATAAACTGCCCGGAACCCATGGAGTTTCTGTAGTGGATGGGGATTCTGCCGCTGATAGCGGGCCTCACCCCGGTGATGGGCACATACACAGAGGTCAGTGTGACCGTCACGGAGACAGGGTGCTCCTTCTGTGCCTTTTCTGTAACGGTGAGCTTACTGGTGCCGGGCTTTAGGAAGGTAAAGGCACCTGTATTGTAGCTCGTCAGCAGAAGGTCCGGCTTTTCTGCCGTCAGTGTGACCAGATAGCTCGGCAGCGGCTCAAAATCCTGAGCGCCCACATATTTTGCCTCGACCTGTATCACTTTATTTTCAGCGCCCTGCACGGTAGCAGACCCGTCGATGATCTTGCCGTCCAGCTTCAGCCGCAGCTGCTCGATCTCACGGGAGGCGGAGATGACACGGAATTCCGCTGCCAGTTCCCGGCTGCCGTCGGCCTTAACCTCCGTGGCCCGTACAATGCCGCCGCCGTCGTAGTACACGCTGAAAGAGCCGTCCTCCATCAGCTGCATGGTCTGCTGATTGGATCTGTCGTCACAGCTCCAGAGGATCTTGCTGCTCTCGGGTACGCCCTTAAGCCGGAAGGTACCGGCAAAGCGCAGGGTGTTGGTAAGCTGCGGGGAGAGGATCAGCTTGGCATCTGTCACTTCCTGGACCTGATTGTCATGCCAGACAAACTCGATCTTATAGCGATTCTTGCTGCCGTCGATCACAGGAGCCTCGTGATCCTGTCCGAAATAGGGGTAGCCGTCGGTGTTCCGTCCCCAGGAGATGCCGAACTGGCCCTTGCCGCTGTTCAACTTCTCCACAAAGCTCTGGGAGCGCAGCTCCTCATCGCCTACGGCAGAGCAGTTGATGAGATTTTCAAAGGGGGTGATGTTCTCAACGGTGTTGGATGCGGACCAATAGCAGTTGTGGAACTTGCCGCTCTTGTAGCCGTTGGTGTTGCGGTGGTCGGAGGATTTCTGGAAGAACACGAAGGCGCCGCGGCGATTATGTCCCATGGTGAGGCAGTTTGCCATTAGGCCCCCTTCCATCTTCATCACAAAGCCTGCGGAGTGCTGACCGACGACCTCACTGATACAGTTGACGATCATGCCGCCTCTCAGCTTTTCCGCATAGGGGGCGATCTCCTGCCGATCGGTAAAGCCGCCTTCTACCCGGATCCGCAGGTTCTGCACCACGCCTGTCTCCAAAATGGTGGAGAACACATAGGTGGGGCTGCGCAGGGTGATGGTGTGGCCGTTGCCGTCAAAAACGCCTGCCAGATCTCTCGCCCAAAAATTGCCCTCGATCACAATATCCTGCGTCAGCTGATAGTATTTATCCCCATCGGTGCCGCTGATCTTGGAGAAGTCCCCCTGACTGGAAATGGGGATCACACCCTCCTTGGGCAGCTCCACCGGGAAGGGCTCCCGCTCCTTTTTGACCAGACCATCTATGGCAGCCCGGAGGGCCTTTTCCGCCTCCTCTGCCTCCTTCTGGGTGGCATCCAGCTTTTCGTATATGTTCTTTGCCTCCGTCAGGGCCTTCTCCAAGGCGGCCCAGCTGTCGGGAGTGTAATCGGTTTTCTTTTTATTCTGTGCCTCTTTGATGACAGCTTCCAGAGCGGTCTTGTCGCAGTGCTCCGGCTCTGTGCCGCCGGGAACCAGCTTGGGAAGTGCGCCCTCTGCCGCTGCCCAGAGGTAGCCGCCGCCCACATTGGTGGCGTTCAGCAGGTCTACAAAGGCAGGCTCCTTCATTTCAGAGGGTTTCTTTTTGCCGTTGCTGGCATCGTCCCGGTTCCAGCCGCCGCCGGCACCGGCACCGGATACATTACTCACTGTAAAGTAACAGTTTTTGATCACAGCGGGGTTCTGTTCCTTGTCGGCGATACCGAAGATGCCCCGGATCTCCGTAAAGCCCCAGTCGCCCAGGCCGGTACCTGCAAAGAAGCAGTTATAGATCTTGCCGCCCTCTGCATTGCCGACCAGGCCGCCCACATTGCCAAAGCCCGGTTTGATATCTACGGTAACGCCGCAGTTTTGGATCATGCCGCCGGGCAGGCTGCAAGCAATGGCACCTGCATCGCCGCTCAGGTTTGCAGTACCGGCTACCAGTAGGTTCTGCACCTTACCGGTAACGGTCTGCGCCAGGGCCTCGCCGTTTAGCGTAATGGTGTGGCCCTTGCCGTCCAGAATACCGTCAATTTTACTGATCTGCTGCTCGGCACCGAGAGTGATATCTGCCGCCAGCTCATAAGTAACACCTGCCGGGATTTCCGTGGGCAGCTCCTCTGCCTTGGTGATCTGGGGGTTCTTCTGCTCTGCCTTTGCAGACAGCACAGGGGTTTTGCCTTCGCTTGCTGCCCAGATATAACCGGTGTCTGTGATATCCGTATTGAGAAGCTCCACAAATTCGGGAGTCTTCATTTCAGACAGCTTCTTCTTGCCGTTGCACTTATCGTCCCGGTTCCAGGAATAGCCGCCGCCTACATTGATACCGGCAGTGTAGTAGCAGTTTTTCACCTGAGAAGGTGCGCCGTCATTGCCGGAATAGCCCATAATGCCGCTGATGACCGTAAAATAGTCCGGGCCTATGCCGCTGCCGGTAAAGTAGCAGTTGAGGATCTGTCCGTTTTCACTGCTGCCTACGATACCGCCCATGAAATTTCCGCCTTTTGGACTGCACTCTACAGAGCAGCTTACATTCAGCACCTTGCCGCCGCTAAGCTGGCACACCACGGCGCCTTCATTTTCATACACTTCGGCTGTACCGGCTACATTTAGGTTCTGAACGGTGCCGGTAACGGTCTTTGCCAGAGGCTTTCCGCTTAGTGTAATGGTGTGGCCCTTGCCGTCCAGAGTACCGGCTACCACGCCGATCTGCTGCTGAGCATCCATGGTAATGTCCTGGGTGAGCACATATGTGCTGCCCTGGGGGATGCCCTTTGTCAGCTGGTCAGCGCTGGAGACCTCCACAAGGCCCTCTGCCGCCTGTGCCAGCAGTGCGTAGGGATCCGATTCTTCGGCAGCAGCCGCCTCCGGCTGCGCTGTCTCCTCTTCGGAAACGGTCTGCCCTGCCGCAGGCTCTGTTGCCTCCGTCTCGGGAGCCGACTCCTCTGTTGCCTCCGTCTCCGGGAGTGTTTCCGGTGCTGTCTCTCCGCTGCCCGGTTCAGAATTCACATCCACTGTCTCAGCGGCTGCAATCTCCTCTGCGCTTGCGGAAATGGGGGTAAGGGGTGCCGCCTGCACCAGCAGCAACAGTGCCAGTACCAGCGCCATAATCCGATAACCCACATGCTTTGTGTTTTCCCGTTTCATAGCAAAACTCCTTTTCTAAGCGTTTTCTTCTGTACATGACAAAAGCCCTCTGCTGTGAACAGAAGGCTCTCGCAAAATGGCAGACCGATACCGTACAGACCCGGCAGGCTGCCCTTCGTCCTAGAATAACCTCTATATATGCAAATGGTCGGTCTGTTGGATCGTCCGTATCACAGCGGGAGTGACCGTACCGGAATCCCACCGATTTCCCGTATGAGGCTGCCAAAGGCCGCACCCACCACACACATTTGCATCGGATTGACACAGGGCATCGGAATTCCGCTCTCCCCGCATCTACCATAAGTATAGCAGACACAGGGGGCAAGTCAATCTTCTTTTCCCTTTTTCCGCCATTTTTACACATTTTTATAGAAATATCCAATTCTATGGCGAAAAAACGCCATCTGTTTCGGCTCTTTCCTGTATCGGGCCGGGGGCTGCCCCTGTAAAAAGCCCTCGGAGTTCAAAAAACCGCCTGATTTTCGGAAAATCAGACGGTTTTTCAGTCCCGGCATGGGCAGGTCATACCTCCAAAATGCCGTATTTTTTCTTGATGCGGCTGAGCTTTCGCTCCATAGGGCCAGCCATCAAAAACAGGAAGGTAACCGTGGCTACCCCGTGGATCAGATTGAAGCTGGCGCCGCTGATGATCTTTGCAAGCAGTGCGTTTTTCTCAACACCGCCCACCATATTGATCACCGAGGAGAAGTCCATAATAAAGCCATAGATGAAGAAGGTGGCAAGGCCGCCGTAAGCACAGAGGGCGATCTTGTGGACACGCTTATTTTTCCGGGGCCGTTTGGGCGGGAACAGCAGTCCGGCCAGAAAGCCGATGATGCCAAAGGCAAACATCTGCCAGGGTGTCCAGGGGCCCTGACCAAACAGGAAATTGGACACAAATCCGGCGGTGGCCCCCGTGAGGAACCCGGCCTCCGCTCCCAGGCCGATCCCGGCGATAATCACAATGGCTGTGGTGGGCTTAAACTGGGGCAGCATGAAAAACGCCCACCGTCCCACCACTGCAATGGCGGCCATGACTGCAATGAGCAGCAGCTCTCTTGCCTGGGGCTTTCGATCCTCGAAGACCATGGCAAAGGGCAGCATGGACAGGCACACGATGCAAAAGCCGATGAACACGCTGCTGCGGTCATTGAGAAAATAGATGCCGAAGAAAATCACCAGAGGAATGGCAACCAGAATGAGGATCAGCGCCACCCAGGTGCGCCGCCCGATCCGGCGGTCCTCCTGCATGGTGCGCTCGATGTAAAACTCCGGCTTTTCCTCCCGGTCGATCCGCAGAAGTTTTCCGGCGGCAGCCAGCAGGAACACCGCCCCCAGCATCTGGGCATAGACCCACCAGGTCAGCTGCACAAAGCTCTGGATGGTCATATTGGGAAAGCTGTTGGGCCGCCCCATCCGCTCATTGAGAAAGGCGTTGGCCCCCATCACCAGCGCAAACTGGGCTGCATTCCAAAGAAGCTGGCAGGCAAACACCGCCCGCACCGGGATGACGCTTTTCTCCCGTTTCCAAACCACCAGAACCATTTGCAGCAGCAGGGCTGCGGCGATCACAATGCCGGCCAGTTTCACGAACTGCCCCATACGGGAGAGCATGGTGATCTCCTCCGGGCTGAGAGGGGGCATTTTGAGGTCTCCCCCCGTCTGTACGCACTGCTGGACACTGGAAATGCATCCATCCATCTGAAAAATGCTGTAGGCAGGCTTCAGCCGGGAGTATTTCAGCACCGGAATGGAGATCCAGGGCTGAAACAGCTGTCCGATCACGCCGAAGATCCCCACGTAAACCGGCATCAGCATCCGGGTATCTAAGCCTAACGCTTGTTTTTTTCGCATTTTTCAATCACATCCTTTACAGTCACCGCATCCGGGAACAGGGTTCGGGCCATACGGTTTGCAGCGGTGGTGTAGAAGCTGTTTCCGGTGAAGAACTCCCGGGCGCCCCGGGCGGTGACAATGCCGCCGTCGAAGAACATGGCGCAGGTATCCCCGTAGGCGGCGCAGAATTCGATATCATGGGAGACCATGACGATGGTGATCCCCTGCTTTTGGAGCTTTTGGAAAATCCCTGCCAGTTTATATTTATAGAAGCCGTCCAGACCCTTGGTGGGCTCGTCCAGCAGCAGGATGGTGGGTTCCAGCAGCAGCACCTTGGCAAGGGCCGTCCGCTGCTGCTCGCCGCCGCTCAGATCATAGGGGTGCATACTAAGCAGATGGCCGATTTCCGTATCTTCAATGACCTTTTGGAGCTTCTGCTGCCGCTGCTGCTTATTCATAAGCCCGGGCAGCATCTCCTCCAGATCCTCCTGCACCGTATCCCGGACAAAGAGGGTCTGGGGATTCTGGGGCAGAACACCCAGGAAGTGGTCAAACAGCTCCTTATCCCCGATTTTCCGGATATCCTTACCCCCCAGACGGATTTTTCCCCGGTAGGGCTTGTGGATGCCGGAAAGAAGGGACAATGTGGTGCTCTTGCCTGCGCCGTTTCCCCCCAAAATGCAGTAAAGCTCTCCCCGCTTTACCTGAAGGGACAGGTCTTTTACAATATCCTTCCCCTCTTTTTCATAGCGGAACCAGACCTCCTTGGCCTCCACGATCACATCCCGGCTGTCTTTTTCCTTAGGTTTGGGCGGTTCCGTTTTTTCCGGCTCCGGCTTGTAGTACTCCTGCAGCCAATTGCGCCCCTCGCAGACCGTCAGCGGGCAGGTCCCCAGCTGTCCGGCGGCGTTATAGATCTGCACGGGACTGGGCATGGCCAGAAACAGGTCATCGTCCGCAAGAGCCTTGCCCACCAGTCTGGGCTCGTCATAAAACTGCCGCTTTCCGTTTTCCAGCACCAGCACCTTGTCCGCCATGGGGAATACCTCCTCCAGGCGGTGCTCAATAATAATCACCGTGATGCCCAGATCCAGGTTGATCTTCCGGATGGTGGAGAGAAACTCCCCTGCCGCAATGGGGTCCAGCTGGGAGGTGGGCTCGTCCAGCACCAGCACCTTGGGCTGCATGGCCATGACAGATGCCAGATTGAGCAGCTGCTTCTGACCGCCGGACAGCTCCTCCACATTTTTGTGGAACCAGTTCTGGATCCCGAAGAAGCTGGCCATCTCCGCCACACGCAGGCGGATGGTCTGCTGATCGCAGCCCAGATTTTCCACCCCGAAGGCCAGCTCATGCCAGACCTTGTCGGCGACAATCTGGTTATCGGGGCTTTGGAGCACATAGCCGATCTGGCCGGACTGGGTACGCATGGACACCTGCTCCAGAGGCTGACCGCAGAAGAGGATCTGCCCCTCCCGCTTTCCGTAGGGGGTCAGCACCGTTTTAAAATGCCGCAGAAGGGTGGTCTTTCCGCAGCCGGACTTGCCGCAGATCACCACAAAGTCCCCTGCCTCAATGGTCATATTGAGGTGGGAAAGGGCCGGCTCCTCCGCTCCCGGATAGGTAAAGGTTAAATCTTTGATTTCAAATAATGCCATTTTATATCCTCAATCACATTCATCAGCACCGGGAGCAAGCAGAGCATCCCATAGCACACATAACAAAATACCGCACCCACCGTGAGGTCGTTCATCACAACCATGGGGTAATAGAGAAAGCGCACCGTCTTCGTGGCAATGCCTGCAATCACCGCAAGGCCCATAAGCCCCATAAAGCCGCACAGGAGCTTGTCCCGGCTGTCGAAACGGTAGATGGAGAAGTTCACCCGTCCCCGCAGACCGTAGCCCCGGGATTTCATGGAATCGGCTGTCTCCACGGAGTTTTCCAAGGCCCAGGTGGTCATAATGGACAGGATCTTCATGCCGTGTCTGGCACGGGCCGCCACATTTCCGTTGGTCACATCCCGTCCGATGCACTTTTGGGCATTGGAGACCTTCTCGATCTGGGTTTTGAACTTGGGCACAAACCGCAGCACCATGGACAGCACCAGAGACATGGCGGGAATGGCCTTGCCAAACAGGTAGATGAATTTATCGGAGGTCATGACCTCCTGATAGCAGGAAAACCAGTTGATGACACACACCAGCATGGCTCCGGCTCCCAGACCGTAGAGAATGGACTCCAGCGTAAGGGGATTGCCTGAGGGCAGATAGGTGATGAGGGTCACGCCTTGATGGGTAAACAGGGGGTTTACAATGGCTGTGATGAGAAACATGGGGAGCATCAGCCAAAGGGCCGTTTTCAGAGCCTTCCAGTGGCTCAGATAGATATAATACGCCATGCCACCCAGACAGGACAGTATTAGGAAAACCGGGTGCATCACAAACATGGAGCACCCGATCACCAATACAAAATACAGAAAGTTTACAGCTGGGTGGCAGGCGGCAAACACGTCCTGCCTCATTATGATTGCACCGCTCCGTGTCCGCCGATATCCCGTCCCAGATCGCAGGTATAGATGATCTGCACCTCGTCTCCGTTCTGGGGGACATAGCGGCTCACGCCGTAATTGGGGAACCATCCGTTTACGCAGTACATCCAGCCGGAGCCGGAGCCGCAGTCAAATTCATACAGATTTCCCACGCCTTTAATATAGGCGCTGTTGTACATAGGCGTAAAGCTGGATTCCATGTGGATCCGGTTAGCCATGGTGACCCGCTTTAAAATGTCATAGACAGATTCTCCGGCATGGAAATTCACCGCAGTTCTATGCAGCAGCATGCCATCGGCAGGAACCAGAACCTCTTTGCCTTCCTTCAGATCACTCATGTTATTGAGGATTGTTTTGCAGGAAATACTCAGATAGCAGGTAAATGTCTCTTGCTTGTCCACTTCCATTTCACCGGGTTCCACAGGCAGCTGCTGGCCCTCGGGTACCGGATCTGTCTTATATTCATCCTGGCCGCTCCCACTGCCATCACTGACGGGAACTGTGGCAGTCTGCCCTTCCCCGGAGGAGGGCTTCTTGGCCTCTGTGGGTTTGGGCGTTACCGCCGAATCCGGCTTCTTGGCTGGTGCCTCGGTTGTATCCGGTACCGGCTTTGTCTGTTCTTCCGTTGCTTCCGTCGGTGTAGTGGTTTCCTCCGTTGTCTCAGCGGCCTGGGTATCCACCGTAGTTGGGCTTGTCTGAAGGGTGTCCTCCGTCTGCCCGGGATTCTGATCTAATTTCTGAGTGCCGCAGCCTGCTATACTCACAAGCATCAGCAGCGCCATCAGAACTGCGCCAATGGCTTTTATCCGACTTTTATGCATATTCTTTCTCCTTTATGGGTGTCCGGGAATTCCCCAGACACCCCCAGTATAACTTCATTATAATAATCTATATGTGCTTTTTCAAGTCATGGGGGCTGTTATAACCCCTCAATCCCGCTCTTTTCTTCTGAAAACAGCAAGGCTCCTCATCACAGAGGGATGGGGAGCCTGCTGTTTTTAGTTTGATTCCGGCAAAATGTGTTACCGGGATGTGGTATTGCGCTTTTTCTGAGCCTGCTGCATGCACAGAAGTGCTGCAACTGCCAGCATAGAGACTGCGCTTACGGTAAACAACAGTGTAGGCATACCGCTGTCCCCGGTCTGGGGTGTTACCACATCTGCCGTCTTCTGGAAGTCCAGGCTGATGGTCACACGGCTGCCGGTGTTCTCCTTCACCTGTGCAGTCTTGCCGTTGACGGTAAAGACCGCATCCTTGGAGAATTCTCCGCTCTTTGCCTCCAGCACGATTTCCACCCGGTAGGCGGTACCTGCTTTAAAGGTCTTGTGCTCCGGGTTCCAGGTGGTGCTTACGATCTCATAGCCCTGATCCTTGGTCGCTGCCTTCTGAGGGGTCTTCCCTGCCACAGGGGCCGCAACCGTCAGGCTGCCGCCGCTCAGCACCGCAGAATCGGGCTTGGATGTGTCGGGATCGGTGCCGTCGGTTCCGGCATTGGCCTTTACAACCGTCACCTTGCAGCTGGCGGTGAAATCGCCCTCTTCGGTGGTGACGGTCACGGTGACAAAGGGTACATGCTCATGGTTTGCATGGTGGGCTGTAACCAGACCGTTTTCATCGATGGTGATGAAGTAGCCGGTGCCGTTGCTGAGCTTCCATGTAAAGTTCTGGTTATCTGCATCCTCCGGCAGTACCTTTGCGCTCAGCTGGAAGCTCTCGCCCTCCTTCAGGGTCAGCTCAGTCTTGTTAAGAGTAATGCCCGCAACAGACACATGCTCGCTTACTTCGCTTGCCACCTTGATGGTGAAATCGGGCAGCACAGAGAAGTTACCCTGCTCCACGGAAGCGCCCATATTGGGGCCGTCGTGTCTGATGATTTCCTTATCAGCACCCAGTTTATCGCCCCACCAGTAGCAGTGGATATTACCGCCGGTGAAGGTGTAGTCTCCGGCCTCTGTAAAGCGGATCTCAAAGCTGTTTTTGGTGGCAAGATCATACTGGGAGCATTGTCCCTTAAACTCTCCCAGCTGCTCGTTTTGGTAGTGCACATAGGTTGCCTCATTGCCCCACTGAGCCGCATCCGAACCGAAGCAGGGATTATAGATGGTAGCCAGCTTGTAGACAGGCATGGTGATGCCCTTGAAGCTGACCTTTGCCCGGTCGTTGATCTTGAAGGGCTGGCCGGGGCTGGTCATATTCTGAATGGTGATCTGGATCTTTCTGGCATCCACCACATGGTAGTAGCTCTTAACCTTACCGGATGCATCCACGGCCTCGATGCCCAGCACATTGCTTCTGTTTTCCAGGTTTGCGGTGTAGGTGCCGTCTGCATTGGCTGTGAGGACCTTATCGTTGCAGGTGACCTTCACGCTCTTTGCGCCGGGAACATCCACCGTAAAGGTGTGCGCCACAGTGTCGCCCTCGGCATAGTAAATGGTGTCATAGGAGCGGATTGCGGACAGGCTGGTGTTGATGGTGAGGTCAGCAGGATCACTGTTTACATGGAACACCACATAAGCGGCATTGATGGGGCTGGACGCACCATAACCATCACAGGCATCATAGGTCACCTTCACAATGGTGATGCCGTCCTTAACTGCGGTCACGGACACACTTTCCGTGCTTTCGTAGCCGCTGAGCTTGACAGATTCACCCTGCACCACCTCAAAGTTGAAGTTGGGCCTTGTGACATTGTTTTCGATGGCACTGTCGATGATCTGAGGTACACGACGGGGATAGATCTTGGCGGTGTCGCCGATCTTCATCTCCTTAAAGTCGTACTGCAGCCACAGGTCATTTTCAAAATCATCGGGAATTGCGGAGTTTCCCACAGAAGCATCGTCCTTTGTGAGCTTTGCTTCCGCCCGGTTGAGCTTGCCAATCACATCGCTGACCAGCAGCTCCTTGTCGGTTTCCGCACTGTTGTTCTGAGAATCTGCCAGAATTGCATCTGCTTCTGCTACCGCAGCTTCCAGCGCTCTCTTACTGCTTTGCGTATAATCCTCCAGCAGCTTTTCCTTGGCGAGCTTTGTACGTTCCTTTAGGAACGCAAAGAGGGGCGCATCCAGCTCGCTGCCTGCTGCGGTCACTGCATAGCGGATACGGATCACATCGTCTGCATTTACGGTCTGGGTCTGTACCGACTGAGAAACAGCCTTTCCGTTTAGGAAGCATCTCCATCCGCCGCCCTCTGCATTGTTGGCAAGCTTGCCGATGCTCACGATTGCGCCCTGATCGCTGTACTTCACAGTCAGATGATTCTGCTGTGCCAGCGTATCGAGGACATCCTTTACGGTGCAGTTTTTATTCATGATGGGAAGGGTCGTCATAGGAATCAGATCGCCCTTGCCGGCAGTTCTTGCCTCCACAGATAGGGAGACCTTGCCTCTTTCCACACCTTCCTTGAAGGTGATGTGGAAACCCTCACTGCCGTTTTCTACATGGTAATATCCACCGTTGCTCAGAATATTCAGCTGTTTATCCGTATCTTCATACAGCCAGCCGCTGATTTCCTCGCAGCTATTCTCTGCCAGCTGACCGCCCATGCCGTTATAGGTAAACTGCTTTGCCTGGTTGCCCGCAGGCAGCACCACGCAGTAGTTCTGCTTTTTCACAGGCTTGCCAGATTCGATGCAGTCTACTTTGCCGCCGTCCACGATCTTCAGCACCTGATCACCGATCTTTGCCGTGAAGGGAGCCTCCACAGCAGGCTGTTCCGGCTCCTCAGGAACCAGAGGCACCTCCTCTTTGAAGGTGATGTGGAAAATGGTACTGCCGTTCTTGAAATGGTAATATCCGCCGTTTTGGGGGATATCCAGCAGCTTATCTGTATTCTTTCTCAGGAAGATGCTCATCTCTTTGCAGTTGTTTACAGCCAGGTTACCACCCATGCCGTTGTAGGTAAACTGCTTTGCCTGGTTGCCCGCAGGCAGCATCACGCAGTAGCTCTGCTTTTTCACAGGCTTGCCAAATTCGATGCAGTCTACTTCGCCGCCGTCCACGATCTTCAGCACCTGATCGCCGATCTTGGCGGTAAAGGGCGCCTCGATCTCAGGCTCCACCGGGGCCGGGGTCTCAACTTTAAAGATAATGTGCAGATCCTTATATTGGGGGGCAAACTTGTCGTGCAGGTCATGGAGGTGGTAGCCAAACTCATTTACCGCCGCAGTGCCTGTCCACTGATTTGTGAAACCGCCCCAGCAGGACGTGGCGCTTTTTACCGGACGGTAGTTATAGCCCTCCAGGCCGGAGATGGTAATGTTCTCATTTTTGAGGGTTTCCGGCACAGAGATCACATAGGTGTGCTTTATGGAGCAGCGTGCCACATAGCCCTGGTCGTTTTCTACCTCTGTGACCGTGAGCTGTGTATCTCCGATCTTGGCGGAAATCCGAGGCGCAGGCTTTTCCGCAGGCTTCTGCTGGCCCACCTGGATGGTCACATCGGGCAGATAGCCGAACTTGCGCTCCTTTACCTTGCCCTGACCGAAATCGTAGCCGTCGCTCCACTCGTTGCAGGCCTCAAAGATCTTACCGCCGGTCAGCGTGTAGGTGCCGTCCTTCGGAGTGTCCACGGTAATGCTTGTAACCAGGCTGCTACTCTCGGCAGACACCAAAGCCTTGCCGTTCATCTCATAGCAGAGGGCAAATCTCCCGTTGAATGTAGAATTCCACTTCTGAGGAATGGTTCCAACAGGATCTTTCAGATTGGTGAAAGAAACCGTGGTTTTGCCGTTTTCCGTCTTGGTGGTAACGGCAGTCTCCGCATTCTTGATGGGATAGGTAGTTTCTCCCACCTTGACTGTCTTTCCGTCAGGGAAGGTGACTTCCTTTCCCCCATAGGTGTAGTGCTTACCCGCTTCGTGGTAAAGCACATCATACTCCTGATTCCATGCCTCTGTGAAGATGGAATCTGGGAGTGCTGTTTCCGTTTCCTCGGTTCCCACTGCCTCTACAGGCATCATGGGCACACACTGGAACACCAGCAGCAGCGCCAGCAGCAAGGCCCAGACCCGGCTGCTCCGTTTTGTCTTTGTCATATGACTCATCCTTTCCTACTTCCGACAGATATCCCCTATCTGCCGCCTTATCTCTAACACCCACCACACAGCGACAGGCAAATTAGACAATAAAAAATGTTCCCTGCACCCGGCAGAGAACATAAAAACCCAGAGACGACAGCCTTTTATCTTAAAACAGGAGCGCCGCCTCTTCATAGAGCACTTCTTCCTTCTCACCCGGAATGCCAAAACCACAGCGGCAGGTCTTCTGACTCAGCTTCTTCCTCCGGAACGTCTTCTCAGGCAAGGCCCAATGACATTTGCTCCGTCGTCCACTTTACAGCAGGGGTGTCTGTACCGGGATTTCACCGGTTTCCCATTTCACACAGTTTGGCAATCTGTGACCGCTCTGGCTATTCAGTTGCAGGTATAGTATACATCTCAAGCGGCAAAATGTCAACAAATCGCCCCCAGACACAACGCCACCGGATGCAGCGTGTCAAAGAAGTATGCCATTTAGAGGGAACGAAGTGACCACAGGATCTTCCCTGTCATTCTGAGAGAGCGCAGCGATCGAAGAATCTTTTCATAAAGATCCTTCGCTGGCGCTCAGGATGACAGTAGGGCGCTTAGGATGACAGTGGGGAGCTTAGGATGACGGTGGGGCGCTTAGGATGACAGGGGGGGCGCGCAGAATTGCACACAAATTACCCTGTTAAAGGGATGCCGCCTTGTGCGCACAGATGCACTGTGACTGGGTTTTTCGGCAGTCTCTGCCACCGGATACAGCCGAAGCTGCATCCGGTGGCGTTGTAAGTTACATCATTCCTCGGCGGGATTCAGTGTGATTTCAAAGTGCCAGTCCATGGCCTGCTCCCGGATCCGGTACTGCTCCAGCAGCTCCGGGCCGCAGGAGTTGGAGCCTACGCCGCTCATGGCATAGTCCACATGCAGATACACTCTGTCCGAGCGGGGCAGCTCGTAATTGTGCCGGGTCTGGGTCAGCGTTTTCACCGAATAGGGGGAGGCCTGGAAGCTAAAGGGCTTGTCCGCCCGCACCGTGACAGCTCCCACCGCTGCCCAGCAGCAGCCCCACCGGCTGCCGCTCTCCTGGGGCTTTACGTAGTCAAAGGACAGCTTGTCCACCGTATCGGAGAACTTGCCCAAATAGGCTCCACGGTGCTTGTCTGCATAGCTTTCGTGGGGGCCGTAGCCGTAATAGGACACCTGCCGGTTGTCCGGGCCGAGGGGCAGGACAATGCCGAACCGGGGCAGCTCGGGCAGCAGCTTCTCCCGCTGTGCCTGCAGATCGCATCTGAGCCTTCCGTCCGAGTCTGCCATCCAGCACACATCCATCCGCAAAATGGGGCGGTTGGCATTGGAGGTTAGGGCCATGTGGAAGGTCACCTTGCCGTCTTCCTCCCACTTCCAGTCGTAAACCTTGGGATATGCCCGGTCAAATCCCACTTGCCGCCATGTTTCCAGGAGGAAGCGGTCATTATCTGTGGGCGCACGGAAAACGGAATACTCCATGGCATCTGCCAGATACTCCCTTCCCCGGTACAAAAGGGAGGTAAACAGACCTGTGCGCTTGCTCAGCGTATAGGCAAAGTCCTCCCCCGACAGGGTGATGGACAGAAGATCCTCTGTCATTTTTACGCCGCTGCCATCACAATCCTCCAGCTGGATGCGGGGCTGTGCCAGAATAAACTGATCGAATCCGATTTCCCTGGGGCCAAAGCCGATATCTGTCAGCGCCGTATACTGCAAAAGCAGGGTCGTCCCCGGCTCTGCTGTCTGCGGCAGTTCCAGAGACAGGGGCTTCTTTTCTCCCGGCTTACAGCTGGGAGCCGGAACCGTCCACTGCTCCAGAATGTCCCCGTTGCGGCACAAACTGGCGTGAACCTCCATATGTCCCTCCAGATCGGTAAAGGCATACAGGTTATGCAGCAGAATCGTTCCGGTGTCCGGATCTCTCTCCACCCGGATAGGACGGTACACATTTTTCAGCTCCCAATAGCTGGGATGGGGTTCCCGGAACACTGACACCAGACCGTCCACGCAGAAATTCCCGTCGTGCAGGTCTTCCCCGGAGTCTCCGCCGTAGTGGATGATGGGTTTGCCCTCCGGGGTGGTGCCGCAGTACACCCCATGGTCGCACCACTCCCACACAAAGCCGCCGCAGAATCTGGGGTATGCCAGCATTCTCTGCATATAGTCCTCCAGATCGCCGGGGCCGTTGCCCATGGCATGGGCGTACTCGCACAGTACATAGGGCTTTAATGCGTGGGTGCTGTCTGCAAAATACTCGTCGATGCTCTGTGTGGTCGGATACATCTTACTGTACATATCCAGGTTCTTCCGATCCGCATGGGGGCCTGCCTTGTGGGCGTGTTCATAGTGGGTAAGCCGTGAGGGATCATAGGCCTTGACCCAGGCGGCGGCCCGCTCCAGGCCGATACCGTAGCCGCTCTCGTTGCCCAGAGACCAGATGAGAATACAGGGCTGATTCACATCCCGGCGCACACACCGCTCCACACGATCCACAATGGACGGGGCAAAGGCCTCGCTGTCCGACACCAGATTGTTGTCCCCCTCATAAAGGGTCTCTGTGCCATGGGCCTCCATATCGGCCTCCGCAACCAGATAGAAGCCGTATGCATTGCAAAGCTCCGGGAACCAGGGTGCGTTGGGGTAATGGCTGGTGCGGATGGCGTTGATATTAGCCTCTTTCATCAGCTTTAGGTCACGGATCACGTGTTCCCGGTCGACCACTGCCCCGGTATAGGGATCGCTGTCATGGCGATTGACACCTCTGAGCAGGATGGGGCTGCCGTTCAGACGGAGGATCCCCTCCTCCCAGGAAATCTGCCGGATGCCCACCTGCTGTGTGATTTTCTCCTGCTCTGTGAGGATTTCCAGGGTGTACAGCGCCGGATTCTCCGCACTCCAGAGGGCAGGATGGGACACGGTGAAGGTAAACACCTGTCCTGCCTGCTCCGGTTCGTATGTCTGTCCCTGTCCCAGAAGACGGCAGGACACCTGGGGATCCCCTTGCAGCGCCGTCAATTCCACCCGAACCTGGGCCGTATCCCCGGACAAAACCGTAGAAACCCGGTAATCCTTCACGTGCTCTCGGGGCCGCAGCAGCAGCGATACATCTCTGAAAATGCCGCTGGTGCGGAATTTGTCCTGATCCTCCAAATAGGTGCCGTCACACCACTTGAGAACCAATACGCTGATGAGATTTTCGCCCTCATGGGTGTAGGGGGTGATGCAGAATTCACTGGGGCTGTGGCTGACCTGGCTGTAGCCTGCAAACTGTCCGTTGATCCACAGATAAAAGCAGGAGTCCACCCCTTCAAAATACAGATACTGCTCCTTCTGCATCTCTGCCCCGGTCAGCGTCAGCCTGCGCTGGTATGCGCCGCAGGGATTTTCGTCCGGCACATAGGGGGGATCATAGGGGATCGGGTAGCGCACATTGATATACTGGGGCCGGTCAAAGCCCTTATTCTGCCAGCAGGAGGGCACGTAAAGCGCCTCCATGGCAGTCCACTGCCGGGTAAATTCCTCCGGCACATATTCCAGTGCGGAATAATAGCCGAAATTCCAGTCGCAACCGGAGAGCAGACGACTTTCCGCCTCCCCAGACCGGGTGCAGGGCTGGTAATAGCACCGTGTAGGCTCTGTGCCCACATGAAGCGCTGTTACGGTTTCGTGATAGCAGTTTACAAGTTTCATGCCAAACCGCTCCTTTCTCTTTTGGGAAAATGGGGTGCATTTCCTTCCGGGGTGTCCAGGTCTTTCCGTTACAGAATACCAGAAAATCCTCCCCAATACAACTTGGTCATGGCCAAGCTCTGAGACTCAGCCATGACCAAAGAGGAAATGCCTTCCCGGCAGGTATCAGCCGGAAATCTTTAATTTTTTGATGCGCAGGATCACCGCTGCCGCCAGTGCTCCGGTGAGGGAGACTGCCGCAAGCAGTCCCAGCACCATAACCTGACTGTCGTCACCGGTCTGGGGCGCCGTGTTGGAGCCGTTTCCGTCCGGAGTTGTCTCCGGGGGATTGGTGGCACCCGGCTCTGTTGTCTCCGGAACGGTGGGTACCGGCTCTGTAGTCTCGGGCACAGTAGGCTCTGTGGGAACCTCCGGATCCGGGCGTTTTGCCCCGGCTACCAGGATCACATCGCCGAACTGCATAGGCTCCTTGCCGATGCCGATGCCGCTCATGTACTCCAGGAAACCCTTCCGTCCGCTCTCTCCCTTGTCGTTCACATCACAGTTATTGATGAGCAGGGAGAAGCCCAGATTGAGACCGGCCTCAGGCCGGATGGGCTGGGGCAGCAGATTGTCCCAGGTAATAGCCGCCTCATAGATTGTGTGATTGCCCTCATGCTTAACCATAAAGTCAGAATTTCTCAGATCGCTGTTCTGGGTTGCGGAGATCCATTTACAGCTGTATACCTTATCATTTTTGCTGTTGTGGGCAAAGCCGATCTCGTTGAAGCTCAGGATACCGGGCTTCACATTTCTGCCGGGATCGATGCAGAACTGGACGGAGTCACCGCCCCAGATATCCGTTCCCTCACCTGCCTGGTAATGGGATGCATCTGTCACATCCACCGCCAGATACAGCCGGTCATTGTCCCACTTTACATAGCCCTTAGCTGCAATCGAATCCCAGGAGCCGCCCAGGGTGACAAAATCCTCCTCACCCAAGGTAAAGCACATGGTATCCTCCCACTCACCCGGTGTAAGGACACCGTCCACAGCGATGGGATTCTGTGCCTCCATGGCACCCAGGAAGCCCACGGGCTTTTCCACCACAATGGGATCCATGCCCTCGGGGGTGATCTTCAGCTTCACATTGTACAGCTCCTGGCCGGGATTTTCCGGTACTTCAAGGAAGAAGTCCTTGTCTGCGCCGGGGGCAATCACAAAGTCCTGGGTCTGCGCATGATTCTGCACCCAGGCTTCGGGTGTCAGGAACTGGAGCTTGCCCTGCATCTGAGCAGTGGTTGCATTGTTGTGCACGGTCACCTTCACCTGCCAGCGGCTCCAGTTGGAGGACTCCACGTATACGGGATTTACGGTCACACTGCACTGCTCAACCACAGAGGGATTTACAACAAGCTGCCCCAGAGCCTTTCCCTCAGAGGTGGGAGTAATGACCACCCGGAAGGCGCCTGTGGGTGTGCCTTCGGGGACACGGATGAATATCTCATCCTGCTCCGCTCCGGCCTCAAAATTCACATTTCTGACCTGGAACCCATCGGGAAGCACCACATCGTATGTGCCGCTCATCTCCTTAAAGGCACCGGTTCTTACAATGGTGATGGGGAATTCCGCACCGGCAACCACCTGGTAGTCTGTGGTCTTCAGTGCAAATCCGTCCTTTGCCACCGTAACATCCTTCGGGAAGCTGCCCTCCAGATATACGGGCTGATCCGTCACGGAGGTGCTTACGATGCCGTTGTAGGCTGCGACTGTCCGGCTGTTGCCGTACAGGTCGGAAAATACCGCTTCCTGTGCGCCCACGTCCAGGGTCACATTGCGGACACTGCCGTTGCTCCACATCACAATCACGGTGCTGCCGTCCGGCCGCTGGAACTGGTATCCGTAGATCCCCTCTCCGAAATCGCACTGCTTCTTGAATTCCGCCCCGGAGAGCTTGCTGGAAAATGCGCTCACTGCCGCATAATCTGCCTTTGCAGCCCAGGGAACCATCTCATCTTCGTACCAACTTCTGATCAAGCCGAAATTATCTTCATTCACTTCCGGGTTCATTCCGTCATTTTGAAGATCATACCAGAACACCTTGCTGACCTTGTCTTTGTTGGCAAGCGCCCAGGTGTAGGTGCGGACTGCATAGGCTCCGGCCAGAGCCTCGGATACGCCGGTATCTCCCACATGGGTGGGCCAGCCGATCTCTGTGAGCCAGATTTCCTTGGGGGGCTTTTCTCCAAAAATATTGTTGAGCTTTTCAACACTGGTGGCAAGGCCGCCGTTTTCGGGGCTGGCAGGATAGGTATAGGGGTGCATGGACACAGCATCGATGGACTCATATACACCGGGATACTCCACCATCTTCTTCAGCCAGCTCACATCTGCACCTGCGGTCACGCCGCCGATGACAAATGCATCGGGGTTCTCCTCTTTGATAACCTTGCTTGCGGCAATGAGAACCTTGCAGTACTCGCTGACAGGCAGCGGTCTCGGCAGACCCATGCCGCCATTCCACTCGTTCCAGATTTCAAAGGTATCACATCTGCCCTTAAATTCTCTTGTCATGACTCTGCAATAATTGCAGAAGCCCTCCAGCCACTCCTGGGAGCCAATCTCCTTGCCGTAGAGATCATTGGAGTAGTCCAGAATCAAAATGGGCTTCAGATTGTTTTCTACCGCCTTGTTTACCCAGGCATTCCAGTGCTCCGGCACCTCAACAACGCCCTTTACCTTCTCGGCAGCATCCCAGTAGATCTCGTCACGGACCCACTGAGAACCGGCCTTCTTGGCGATGGACAGGTTTTTGGTGGGTTCGCCCTTGCCCTGGGCAAAATGGCAGCCCACACCCATCACATCCAGAGGGGCGCTTCCATTGGCAAGAACACGGCTGAAGGGGAAGCGCTTGACCAGGTGCTCCTGGCCGCTCCCGTAAGGGATCTCCACTTCCAGGGTAAATACGCCGTAGCGCTGAATGCCGGACAGGGGAAGGGCTGTCTTCTTGGTCTGCTTTGCCTGCAGCGCAACCTCTACCGTGTCCTCCAGAATCACATTGCGTTCCCCGTCTCTCACCTTGTACGCCACACGGGTGGTGGTGTCCCGGTCAGAGAGGTTCTCTGTGAGGATTGCCAGATCGTAAGGCTCCTGGTTTGCGAAAATGAAGCCCACTTTGCCGCTTTCACTGACTACGTCGGTGCGTGTCTGGGATTTATTCACCTTGACGCCGGCAAAGGACACGGGCTGTTCGCTCTTGCCCATGCCGGGGGCGTACAGGCCGATCCGGAAATCAGCGGTATTCAGCTGATTGGAAAACTCCTGATTTTCCACCAGGAAGGTGTGGGTTTTCCACTGGCCGGAATTCTTCAGATTAACGGTCTCGGTGGTGTGGGTCTCATCGAACTGAATGGCAAACTTGCCGGTTCCTGCATCCAGATACTCCACCGTAATTTCCACATTGGCCTCTTTGCCGTGCAAATAGTCATCATCTGCATTGCAGTAGATAAACAGGACCTCTGTCTGGGGATCCACGGTCATGCAGGGCTTACCTGCCAGCTGCTCCCGCTTTACCGCCTCACTGGGGCCGTCTCCCACCCAGACTTCAATGCCGTCCTGGGTGATGGGATCTGTAAAGACAGCGCTGATCTCCTGCCGGAGGGGCTTTTCTGTCTTCTTTACTGTGATTCCCGCAAAGGACACGGGCTGTTCACTCTTGCCCATGCCGGGGGCATACAGGCCGATCCGGAAATCCGCAGTATTCAGCTGATTGCTGTACTCCCGGTTCTCCACATGGAAGGTATGGGTCTTCCACTTTCCGGAATTCTCCAGGGTTACAGCCTCGGTGGTGTGGGTCTCATCGAACTGAATGGCAAATTTTCCGGTTCCCTGATCCAGGTACTCCACCGTGATATCCACGCTGGCCTCTTTGCCGTGGAGATAGCCGTCATCCACATTGCAGTACAGGAACAGAACGCCTGTCTGGGGATCCACGGTCATGCAAGGCTTGCCTGCCAGCTCCTCCCGCTTCACCGCCTCGTTGGGGCCGTCTCCCACCCAGACTTCAATGCCGTCCTGGGTGATGGGGTCTGTAAAGACGGCGCTTACCTGCTGTCTTTCGGCAGTCGGTTCCGCAAATGCCATCTGTGGCACGTTGCCTAGCAGCAAAGTGAGTGCCAGGAAAAGCGCAAGTCCCCGGCGAATAAATCGTTTGCTCAGTTTGTTCATGGGTCTGCCTACCTTTCTATTTGTCTCAGTGTCTCGCTTTTACAATTTTCCAAATCCCCACAGGCAGGTATTTCCTGTGCCGGATTCGGTTTTGCAGGAATGAAACGGGTTATATAAGGTGTAAACTGGTGGACTTCTCACCGGAGGAGCCAATCTGCTGCCAGATCGAGCCATCCGGCACAGGCAGGCTGCAATTCCTCTCCCCGGGGACTTTCCGTTACCCCGTTGGCAAGGGCCAGCCCATGGCCCCCCGCCCCGTAGATATGGGCCTCCACCGGCACCCCGGCACTGCGAAGCGCCATGAAAAACACCATGGTATTTTCCACAGGGACAACCGGATCGGTGGATGTGTGCCACAAAAAGGTGGGGGGTGTCTGGGGGCTTACCTGCTTTTCCAGCGAGATCAGCTGCCGCAGCCGGGGATCCGACCACCCATCCTGCCCCAGCAAGTTTTCCATGGACTGCCTATGGCAGAATTCCCCGCAGGTAATTACCGGGTATCCCAAAATCAGCCTGTGGGGCCGCAGCATCTGGTTAGGCACCCCCAGTGCCTCCGCCACAAACGGACGGTGCCAGAGCACCCCAAGGCTTGCCGCCAGATGACCTCCGGCGGAAAAGCCTGCAATGGAAATTCTGTCGGGGTCCATGTGATTTTCTCTTCCGTGGGTACGCATCCAGGCCATAGCCTCCGCTGCCGCCAGCAGCTGGGACGGAAACCGGGCCGGTGCGCAGGGGTAGTGCAGAACTGCCGCACTGAATCCCCGGGCACAGAACGCAAGGGCAATCGGCTCTCCCTCCCGGTCACTGCACATGGCATATGCCCCTCCCGGGCAGATCAGTACCGCCGGATGCTGTTCTGAATTTTTGAGTTCCGGGGATGCAGCAAGGAAATATGTATCCAGATACGCCCCTTCCTGCCCCAGAAAAACACGCTCACATCTCATAACCGTGCAACCATGCAGCCCCCTCTGCCCGCTGGGCAGAGGGCGGCTGTCTTCCTTGTAAAATAGTGTAATTTCGCAGGTAACCTTACGTTTTTAGCCGTATGTAATCAAAAGTGTCTTGATTTCAAAGGGGCCGAATTCCAGAGAAACCTCACTGGGGGATGCAAAGCTTGTCTGCACTTGCTCCAGCATGTTCGTCTCCTCCACCTTGCAGACTCCGGGCGCCACGGACAGTTTTGCCGTTGTTCTTGCACCCTCCGCCTCATACAGTCTTGCCACGAAGCACTTGCCGCCGTCCTCTGCGGGCTTTATGGTCTCAATGATTACATTGTCCGCATCCACCCCCAAGAGGCCGCTCAGCTGCAAGCTGCCGTGGAGAGCAATGGGTTTGTAATTGAGCATATAGCTGGGGAAGATGACATTCTGTGCATGCATGCTGTCCAGATGGGGAAGCAGGGCATATGTGCAGGTGTGCACACCCTTGTCCCCTCTGTAGTCCGGTCTGCAGCCGCCTTTGTGCAGGGACAGATGCATGGAGCCGCCCTCTACACTGATGCCGTACTTGCAGTCATTCAGCAGAGCCGCACCGTACCGGGTCTCTGACAAATCGGTGTATTTGTGGTTGGACACCTCAAATTTTGCCTTCTCAATGGCGGTGCTGCGGCTGGTATTTCTGCGGATGTAGCCAAACTGGATCTCCTGACTTGTGAAGTCCGTAAGGATATTGGTATCAAATGCGGTCTTTAGCAGCCTGTGGTCATCCTGCCAGTCCATCTTGGTCTCAAATACGATTTCCGGCCGGAATGCGTAGAAAATCATATCCTGTGTCAAAGTGGATTTCTCCGTAAGCCTGTAAACGCTGCGGATCCTGTACTCCACAGGGCCGTCGGCTGCGCATGTACGGGACAGCAGGCTTGCGCTGTCAGAGAGCTTGCACTGGCAGTCCGCATCGATGTCCCAGTTGTCCCAGTCCATGGGCACGTCCTCCCCGATGAGGAAGGTGTTGAGGCTGTAGCCCTCCCCTTTCAGCTGTCTTCCGTTTCTCTTATCGGTCAGGGATGCAATATAGCCCTTTTCATCAAACCGGACACAGTAGAAGGGGGTTTCCAGGCTGTTTTCCCCGGTCACAAAGGGGGATTTCTGCTGTTCCCGGCAGATAGGCTCCGTCTGCAAAACGCAGGAGCCAAGGGCCGGAATGGTCAGATTGGCAATTGCCAGTTTTTCGCAGCCCTCCAGATCCGTAATCACCTGCTGGGGGTAGTCCCCCTGGAGCCGAACACCCTGGAAGGGCAGATAGACCGTATCCGTCCGTTCAAAGGACAGAGTGTTTACAACCGTTAGGCACTCCCCGTCCCCGGCCATCTCCTGGAGGATATCCGCTGTTGCGTTTTCTGCGGATTTTATAATGCCCGAGACCTCGGCTATGGCGTCGTCATGGGCAGAGGGAATGCAGGTTCCCGGGAGAATGTCGTGGAACTGGTTCACAAGAAGGCCGCCCACGAGGGGATTGGTCTTTTCCGTGGTGGCTTCGCTGTTGTCGGCTACCGCCTTACACACAGTGGCATACTCCATATTGTGGAGGGCCACCTCCGCTTTGCGGTTGTTCTGCTTGATGGTGTGCTGATTGGTAAGGGTGCCTCTGTGCAGCTCCAGATACAGCTCTCCTGCGTAGGTGGAGGGCCTGTACAGATTCTCCTCCAGCCGATGCATGAACTGGCTCACCGTGGTATGGCTGGTGCGGGGCAGCCCCTCCACATCGGCCAGTCGGTTGGCGCACTCGACCATCTCAAACTCCGGGCCGCCGCCCCCGTCTCCGAATCCATAGGAGATAAGGCGCATGTCCGAGACCTCTTTTTCCGTGATGGTGTTGCCCTGGGCCTCCATGAGGTTCTCCTTCAGCGTAAGGGGATCGGGCCACACATGGGTCCGGTTGAAATGCACCAGCACCTTGCTGCCGTCGATGCCCTTCCAGTAGAAGGTGTTGTAGGGGAACGCATTGGTGTCGTTCCAGGCTATTTTGGTGGTGAGGAAATACCGGATGTTGCAGCCCTTCATGATCTGGGGCAGGGATGCCGAGTAGCCGAAGGTATCCGGCAGCCAGAAGGCATCGGAGGTATAGCCAAAGTTCTCCCGGGTGAACCGCTGACCCCACAGAAACTGACGGATGATGTATTCGCCTGTGGGGATATTGCAGTCGCATTCGATCCAGACGCCGCCGTTTGGCTCATAGCGGCCCTCTGCCACTTTTTTCTGAATCTCTGCAAACAGTGCCGGGTACATGCTCTTGATGATCTGGGTGTGGTAGGCGGAGCTCTGTACAAAGGTGTAGTCCTTATACTGATCCATAAGGTTTATCTGGTTTGCATAGGTTCTGGCGCATTTCTTTTCCGTCTCTCTTCTGTCCCAGAGCCATGCGGTGTCCATGTGGGAATGGCCGATGAAGCCTGCGTAGGGAGCGGAGGGGGCGTTATGGGAAGCCAGCAGCTCCTTCAAAATCCCGTTTGCACGGCGGACACCGTCCATGAATACATCCCACTGGACATTTTCAAAGTCATAATAAATAAATGTATGGATATCCAGAAGGGCCCTAATGATCTGGGCTCTTCTGTAGCTGGTTTCCTCCAGGGCCTCCGTCATCTGAAGCACGATTTTAAGGTTAAAGTAAAAATCGCTCAGCTCCTCCTGTTTGACGCAGATATCCATACCGTCGTAGGTGATCCGAAAATCGGTCTGCTTGTCCTCCAACAGAGGCTGCGTGCCCTTTACATAGTGGTGGGCGTAAAATTCCACGGCAATATCGATGGTCTCCCCGGCCTGCACATTCTGCTTTATGAGATCGCAGTAGTGATTTCCGTGGGTATTGACCACATGCTTGGAGGCAAAATTGCCGTAGGGCTTTCCATTGACCCAGAGCAGTCCCTCATAGGCCTCCACTCTGGGCCGGATATAGAGGGTCTTCCCCTCCAGCGCCTGGGGAACCTGGTACTTTCCCAAAAACCATACGTAAATCCCCTCGCCCTCAAAGGACTTTCCTCTGCCGCAGGGGGAAAAGCAGGCTGTATCCGGGATCTCATGGTACCTTCCGTCTGTCTGAAAGCTGGACATCTCCAGCTGATCCACTGTTTCAAACAGCCGGGATTCCACCATTTTTTCCAGACGCTTTAGCTTTCCTAAGACACGTTCAATTTGACGTTCTGTAAACACTGAAACTCTCCTTTTGTTCTTTCTTCCTTATGAAATAATTCCAAAAGGCCCAGTCCCCTGCCGTGTGCACCTTGCGTGCCGGAAATCGGCCAGGAGACTGTGCACCTGTGTGATTGTGTCCGATTTTATCCCTTGATACCGCCGGCACCCATGGCGCCGTCTGTGATCTTCTTCTGGAAAATCATGAAGAAGACCGTGGGAGGGATGATGGAGAAAATGATCGCCCGGATCATCATAACGCTGGTTGTGCTGTCCAGCATTTCCATCTGGTACAGCTTTACCATAACCGTCTCTTTTCCGGAATGGTTCAGCAGCAGATAGGGCATTAGGAAATCAGACCAGCAGTTTGTAATGGTGAAAATGATAACCACCATAATAATGGGCTTTGCCAGAGGCATGACAATGCTGTAGAACAGGCGGAAGTTGCCTGCGCCGTCCAATCTGGCTGCCTCCATGTACTCTTTGGGAATGCCATTAAAGAAGTTTATAAACAATATGACGTGGAACGCATTGGCACCGGCACTGAGCCACAGGGGGGTAAAGGAATTTGCCATACCCAATTTGCAGATGTTTACATACAGCGCAACTGCACTGGCAGTGGTGGGGATCATGAGGCAGAGGTAAATGAGCGCCGATACTACCTTGCTGCCCTTGGGCTTCAGAATGGCAATGCCGTAGGCTGTCAGACCGTTAATAAAAACAGAGCAGACAACGCTTCCTACCACGACGATGATGGAGTTAAGATAGTACTTTGCAAAATCCATCCGGTTCCAGGACTCTGCCAGCAGCTTGAGATCGATGGTCTCTGGCCAGAGATTGGTGCTGCTGTTGAGCTCCTTGACGCTTTTAAATCCGCTGAGCAAAACCCAGACAACCGGGAAAAGGACGCAGATCGCCATGATGATGCACAGCACGTAGATCACCAGATACATGCATTTTCCCTTACCGGTCTTTAGGTCGAAGCTCCGGATCGAACCTTCCTTTTTTTGAATCTCTTTCGCTTTCAGCATACCCTCACCTACTCTCCCTTTTTATTGATGGTTTTGTTATACACCACGCTGATGACGATGAGCACCAGGCAGATAACGACAGACAAGGTGCAGGCGCTGGCATAGTCAAATTTTTCAAAGGCGTATCGATACACCAGCTGCATAATAGAAATGCTGGCGTTGTTGGGGCCACCGTTTGTCATGATGAGCGGCTCATACAGAATCTGGAAAACAGAGATGATCTGGATCAGCAGCAGAGATTTGGCCAGAGGCATCACAGAGGGCAGGGTAATATGTCTCAGTCTGCTGAAATATCCGGCACCGTCAATGGCTGCCGCCTCGTATAGATCCGGGCTGATGCCGCCGATGCCTGCCATGTACACAAGCGAGGTGCCGCCCATGCCCTTCCAGGTACAAAGGATAATGATAATGGGGATCGTCCATGCGCTGTGGGCCAGCCACACCTGGGGCTCGATTCCCAGCTTGCTCAGAAGGATGTTCATAACACCGGATTTGCTGCCCAAGAAAAAGAAGGTGGCGATCATGGCAGAGGCAAGGCCGGGTACCATGGCAGGGAAATAAACCGCCGCACGGAAAAAGCCCTTGAATCTGGTGGTCTCCGCAATGAGGATCGCCGCCAGCAGGGGGGCAAAAAAGCCGATGAGCAGGGACCAGAGGATATAGAGGAATGTGTTGCGCAGTGCCGCAATGAAGTCCGGATGCTTAAAAACGGAAACGTAGTTTTGCAGGCCTACAAATTCCTGCACATGAAAGCCCTTTGTGGAGAAGAACGATAATCTGACACTGGACAGCATGGGCCACCATATAAAGAAAGTAAACAAAAGCACACCCGGCAACAGTACACACCATCCCAGAAGATCGCTCTTGTCGAGTTTTCGATTGGCTCTCCTCTCTATTCTTTTTTTATCCATAAAAAACTCCTTTCAGTCTATTGACGCACGCCGCTTGCCTTAACCTAAAACAAGCGGGGCAAAATACGATTTCTCATTTGCCCCGCTTGCTCGTCGCTTTAGGAAACAGCTGTTACCGTCCCACTGTCACTATTCATTATTATTTCAAACCGTTCAGGAATGTCTGGTAATTCTGGTTTGCAGTCTCCATCAGAGCAGCCACATCGGCATTCTGATCGGTCACAACAGCCTGAATGACCTTTGTAAGCTCCGCATACAGATCCTGTGTTGCGCCCACTTCCTCTGCATGGAGGTTGCCTTCCTGGGAAGTTGTGTCAAAGTAGGGCTGATACAGTCTGGAATCCATGTTTGCGTTGTTCTCAATCACACGCTTTTCGATTTCCTTGATTTCGGGATTGTCCCACAGCTCCAGTGCAGGAAGTACCGGGCGGCCCAGCTCTACTGCCAGCTTAGCGTTGCTCTCCATGGTCTCTTCGCTTACATTGGGGCCGATGCCCTCATACAGCTCCAGGAAATCCAGGGCTGCGTTGATCTCTTCCTTGGTGGCATCGGGGGCGAACATGTACACAGTACCGCCCAGCAGGGAGTACTGACCCTTGGGGCCGGCAGGTACGCTGCCATATGCAAAGTCGCCGATTTCGCCGCCGTTGTCAATGACAGCCTTCATGCCGTCGTTGCCGCTGAGGGTCATAGCAGCAGTGCCGGCTGCCATATGGGCAAGAGCGGTGCCGCCGTTTTCAGAAAGGGGATCTGCGGTCAGCACATCATACTTCCACTTGAGATCCTTTACAAACTGCATTGCCTCGATGGCTTCCGGAGAGTTTACGTTTGCAGAATATGTACCGTCACCGTTGTCCACGCAGAACTGAGCACCGAAGCCCCAGGCCAGATTGGTGAAGTGCCAGCCGGCGCCGTTATCCTGACCCAGCAGGCAGAAGCCGGGAGTGCCCGTAGCTTCCTTGATCTTCTGTGCGTACTGGGCAGCCTCCTGCCAGGTCTTGGGCTGCAGAGGAATTCCGTCCTCGTCTACAAGACCGGCCTGCTTGAACAGGTCCACGTTCATGAGAAGACCCAGTGCATAGCCGAAGGAGGGCAGGCCGTACACCTTGCCGTCCTTATCGGAGACGATATTGAGGATGGACTTGTTCATGCTGTCGTACCAGCCACGCTCCTTCAGAACCTCAGTGATATCTGCTGCATAACCGTTGCTGATCAGCTTCTGAGGCTCGGTGAACCATGTGCCGAAAACGGTGGGCAGATTGCCGGATTCTGCCAGAGCCACAAATGTGTCGGGGCTGTAATCGTATCTGGCATTCTTGATCTCTACTTCGGGACGCTCCTTAGCGAAGGTCTCCAGGTCCTTGTTGTACTTGTCCCAAACTTCCTGGCTCTCCTCTTCAAAGGGGCACATACCCAGCTGCACTACAATGGATTCCTTATTGCCGCCGGTCTGGTTTGCTTCGCCGGTGCCATTGGGTTTTGCCTGATCTTTATTACATCCGGCAAAAGCGCTCATCAGCATGGTGGCTGCCAGCAGCACGCTTAACTTCTTCTTCATCGATCTTCCCCATTTCATAATTATTTCGAGGAAACACTGCCCATCCATTTTTCGGAGAGTTTACAATATAACATAGCAAATGTGATATCTTTGTTATATTTTATTCTCTTCAGACAAAATTTAAGGCATTTTTCCTCAGTTCTTGTTTATTATATCAAATAATATTGATATGTCAATATGATATTTGTGGTTGCTTGCACCACCCGATTTTATCCGTTTTTATCAGAACAAGTCAGTTAAATTACACAATATTAGACATTTATTCAAATTGTTTATTCTAATTTTGACATTGATATGTTAATCTATCCGCAAAAATTTCTTTTTTCACCGAAAAACCCTGTTTTTCTGCCCTTCCCCGGAATTGCAGCACATTGCATAAAACCACCCAATCCGTTTTGGTGGTATTGGCAAATGGCCTCCGATCCCCACCCCAAACAAAGGGTGCGGCAGGCATCGTTCCACCGAACCATTCCTGCCGCACTCGCAAGTTTCCCCCACCGGAGAGGGGCTGTATTTATTTTTTGACGGGACCGGTTGAGCCACGCACAATCAGCGAAACCGGAATTGACTTGTGGCAGATCTCCGCCGAGGGATTGACCAACGCATCCTTTAAAATATTCAGTATTTCTTCGGCGATGGTCACATGGTCCTGCCGGATGGTCGTAATGCCGCCGGGGAAGCTCCTGGAAAACTCCGTGTCATCAAATCCACAGATGCTCATGTCCTCCGGTATGCCAATGCCCAGATGATTGCAGGCACGGCACAGGTAGTTTGCTACGATTTCATTCTCTGTCACAACGGCTGTGGTGCCGTTTTGCTGACAGTTTTTAAGAAATGCCACGATTTGGGGATTGGGGAATTCCTCACAGGACTCCTTGCCCAAATCGCAGGAGATCTCCACCAGATTGCCGGTGTTTGTGGCGATCCCGGCACGGTGCAGCGCATTTAAATATCCGCCGAACCGGTTTCTGACCGTGGACACATCTTCCAGAGGGGCCGTTGTAAAGAAGCTGATATTCCGGTGACCCATGGAAATCAGGTGTTCCGTAAGCAGGCGGCCCCCTTCAAAGTTATCTGATGTAATATTGTGAATATAGGGACAGTCCGTGTATTTATCAATGACGATGACAGGCTTGCCCTGCATCACAAATTCATTCAGAAGATTCACAAAAATCTTATCCCGGAAGGGCAGAAAAACGATGCCCGATACATTCTGAGACAGCAGAAGCTTCAGATTGGCCTTTTCCTGAGAGGAGGAGGCATTGCACACATATACATTTGTAAAATAGCCGTGTTTGTTCAGAACATCCGCCACAATCTTCACAATCTCCGACACCAGAGGGGTGGTCAGATCAAAAGGCACAAGAAAGGATATGGTCTTCGGATCGTGAAGAGGGGACGTCGGTGTGCTGTTAAGAGAAAAAGACTTGGTCACAAAGCTGCCCACGCCTCTTTTGCGGTAAATGATTCCCTTTTGCAGCAGCTCCGTCAGCGCCCGTGTTGCGGTGATCCGGCTCACATTGTACTGCTCCATGATGGACTGCTCTGTGCAGATAGGAACATCATAGCTAAAGTCGTTTCGCTGAATGCGATCGATAATATCTTCAATAATCAATTTGTATTTGGGAACATTATGATTACTATCCACTGAGAACCTCCTCCAAATCGCTCAAAAAGCAATTTTTCACCCAGATGTCCTACAGAACATCCATTCACCCCCGCTTTTCTGAAAGCAGTCAAGCCCAGGCATCGCCCATTTGCGCTGATTACTGCCGCCGCAGTCGTCCTTGACAGGCCGCCATCCGAAACGCCGTGATAACCCCTGCCAGCTCAAACATTCCGCCGGGGGTGTTATCCCACAGATTTTCGCATCGGATTGTACGCACAGTATCGTCGCTTCGTTTTCATTTGCTATGTCAAACTCTCTTTTGATAGGATAGAATAGATACACACAAAAGTCAAGTGTTTTCGCACAAAATCCTGCGGTTTTTGTAAAGCTGATCCGCCGTCTACCAGGAAGATATCCATCATCCGCTTTGTATAGTCGTAGACCTCCTTGGGCGTACCCCGGTTGAGCATCCATCTGGTGTTGCAGCCGCCGGGTCTTGTCGGTGGTCCGCTTCAAATGGATGCACTTCTCTCTGAGGCCCGCCCTTGCCGTTCATGGCCTTGATGACCTCTTCACATGCGGTGTAGGCAGCTGCCTCTACATCGGTAGCCACGCAGAACTGCTCCTTCTGCTCGGAGGTGGATGCGCCGCACCGCTGCGCCACCGCCTCATACAAGGCAGGCAATTGACGAGCTGAACTATATTCCAAACGCCGCAGCCCGGGAGCTGCGGCGCACCACTTCAAATAAAATCGGGCTGGTTCTGCCCGATCTGGTGGATCCCTACTATAACGGTATCCTCCGTGGCGTTCTCCGGCAGATCCGCTCCGGGGACTACATTCTGAACATCGCCTTTTCCGACCAGAACGCCAAGGAGGAGCGAAAAAAGATCGGCGAGCTGATAAACGCCAACGTGGCAGGCCTTCTGATCGTCACCTGTCAGCCGGACAACCGGGAGTTTTTCCAATCCCGGGGTATAAAAAGCGGGCCTCCCTCCGTGTTTGTCCACCAGAAACCAAACTTTGATGCCAACTACATCGGCTACGCCCCCATCCCCGGGCATCTGGCTCTGCAAGCAGGCCGAAATCTGGCGATTTTCAAAAATTCCGTCCACAAGCAGCAGGTATATGATTACTTCAAATGGATCTTTGAGGCCCCACCAGCTGCTACTACACCATTCTGGGCGGTCAATCCTGCGTGCGGCAGCCCTATGAGAACAGCGAGATCATCGGTCAGTACCCCTGGATGGAGCTGGCCAAGCGACCAATCCCCACTACCACAGCCGCAGTGTTCTCCAGACGCGGAACATGACCACCATGATCCCCATTAACCGCTTTGAGACCGTACTGTGTGACGTGGTGCGCCGGGTCTTAAGCTCCCACATGGCACTGAGAGACTCTCTGGAAATCGCCCAGGTGAAAATGCAGGCCCTTTTCTCAGAGTACGGCTTTTAATCTCCCCACAGACAAAAAAATCCCGCCGCAGAAGCGGCAGGATTTTTCCTTATCCCTCAAAGTACATGCCTTCTGTGTAGGCCTGCATGAACTTGGGATTGGTGGACAGATCCACCGTGTGGGCCATGGCGGCCACGGCCTCGCTTGCCTGCATGGCGTTTCTATCCAGCAGCAGCATGGCGGCTCCCTGTAGGGCTGCGTTTCCCAAAACGCGGACTTTATTTACCAGCTTTCCGGGAATCAACCTGATCTTTCCGGCGCTTTCCGCATTCAGATAGCTGCCGAAGCCCCCGGCGATGGCCAATTCCTCCACCTGCTCCGCGGTGACTCCCACCGTGTCCATAAGGGTCACGATCCCGGCGCAGACAGCGCTCTTTGCCAGCTGCATGGTGCGCACGTCCTTCTGGGTCAGCTGCACCTTTCCGCAGATGTCTGCCACCTCATCCTCCAAAAACCCCGTCTCGTCCATCTCCTCTGTCTCCAGCAGGCAAGCCAGCGCATCGATGACGCCGCTGCCGCAGATGCCCACAGGCTCTGCATCTCCCAGTACATGGGTCTGCAGCACCCCATCTGCCACCGTCACATGGTCTACCGCCCCGTCCTTTCCGGGCATGCCCATGGACAAGCCCGCACCCTCAAAGGCAGGGCCAGCGGCAGTGGAACAGCATAGGAGCTTCTGTCCACTCCACAGGGCGATCTCCCCGTTGGTGCCGATGTCTGCCAACAGTCGGCTGCCGGACTGCCCCAGCATCCCACTGGCCCAGAGGGCCGTATTGGTATCCGCTCCCACAAAGGCGGAGAAACACCGGGGCAGATACACCTTTGCATGGGCGCACACAAGGCCCAGCTCCTCCCCGGACAGGATTTCCCCGAACAATCGGTCTGCCTCGAAGGGCGCATGGGAGAGGCAGTCGGGATCTGTCTGGGTGAGCAGATACAGCATGGCGGTGTTACCGGTAATCACCATGCCGTCGATCTGCTCCGGGGCGATTCCGGCGGTTTTGCCCATGGCCGTTAGCAGGGTATTGATCCCGCCCCGGACACTCTCCGCCAGCTCCCGGGCGCTGTCCTTCATAGAGGCCTCGATCCGGGAGATCACATCCGCCCCCCAGGGGCTTTGGGGATTCATCATTCCCTCACGGGCAAGCACCTCTCCCTGCGGCGTACACAGCACCGCTGCCAAAGTGGTGGTGCCGATATCCACCGCCACACCATAGTGGGAAAAAAACGGCTTTCCGGTCTGAAGGGTACCGGATTCCGCCCCAAGTACATAGCTTTTCCGCTCCCGGAAGGTCTCCACCGTGCAGTCTCCCTCTGCCTGGCAGCAGCAGGCCAGGCGGATCCCCGTCCCCAGTTCTTCGGCTGTAAGGAACTCCCGTTCCGTCTCCGAGACAGGACTAAGGCTGCCAGAGGCATATACACGGCATTTGCCGCAGCGCCCCTTTCCCCCGCAGGGAGTGTCCAGATGGGCATGGGGCATAATGATTTGCGAAAGAAGCATCCCCGATTCCGCAGATATCCGTCTGCCGTTTAGTGTTACCTCAAGCATAAAAAAGTCCTCTCACTGCCGAAAAAACACAGCCCCAAAGTAAGTCACCGTATCCTGTCCGTTGATATATTTCATATCTGCCAGCTCTGCCAGCTTGGACACATTCACCCCATAGGCCTCCAGGGAGGAGCTGGCCCGATCCGGAAAACGGCAGGGTTTCCCCTCTACCTTGGCGCACACCGGGCAGATCCGACAGCCACCGGCCCCCAGGGCCAGGGCATCCTCCCCGAAATCCAGGTCTTCCCGAATCTGCTCCATCAGCATATTCATCCGTTTTCCGGCTTCCAGCATCCCCTCAATGTCATAGCTGTCCTCCAACTGACTGACTGTCTGATAGACCATGGCCCATCTGTAGCCCTTTGCCTGGGCAATGAGCTCCTCTATTTCACCGATACAGGGTGGGCACATCCAGCTGCGGTCGTACATGCCGCAGGCATTGGACTTGCACATATCCCGAAATACAGGATCAAAAACGATCCTGTCCACCGGCACAAAGCCCACACGAAACGCACCCCAGTCCAGAACCTGCTGTGCGATCTTCTCCCGATCCATATTACTTCCACTCTGCCTTTCTAAGTAGGCTCAGCGCCTCCTCTACCGAGTATCCCCGGCTTTTGCTGGTATCCTCTGCCGTATCTCTGGGGTTTGTGCCGGACTCCGCATAAATCTGGTTGGCACCTGCCATCAGACACAGCTCATCCGGCTCGTGAACGCCCATGGCACGTTTGGGCCGCATTGCCAGGGTGGCAACCGCACAGATCTGGGCCAGCCTTGCCGCCGAGATCTCCCCCCGGTCTGCAAGAGGCGTACCGGGGACGGCAGTGCGCTTCATCACCGCCATGACTCCCACCGGGTACTCCCGTGTGCGCAGCATCTCCGTTACCAGCTGCTCGTCCGTGTGCTCCGGCCCGATGGGCTCTACGCAGTAGTAAAGCTCCAGGCCTCCATCCCGAATGGCATCCAGGGTCTTTGTTCTCTGCTCCGGGGTGGCCCGGGTATCCTCTCCCTCTCCCAGGCGGCAGATGTGGTAAGCCCCCGTAACTCCGGCAGCTTTCAGTTTTTTGGCGTACTCCAGGTCAAAATCCCCCACATTGGCAACCAGTCTCATGCCCTGGGGCATCTGTCTGCGGACTGCTCCGCAGTAGTCCAGAAACATCTCCGGATCAAATTCTGCCGTGGTCATAAGAAACAGATCCTGGATGCCTGCATCGATCAGCGCCTGGGCTCTCTCACGGGTCTCCTCCAGGCTGCGGATCATACATGGCTCACTTCCCCGCACCGCTGCGGCAAGACTACAGAATTTGCAGTTCACCCGACAGGGCTGATTGTCAAGGCCGATCTGCCCAAACACGATCCCCTTTCCCAAAAAGGTCTGCCGGGAATAGGCGTTGGCTGCCGCCAGCAGTCTGTAATAGGCCTCGCTGCCCACATGGATCCCCAGTAGGCTCAGCAGATCCTCTCTTGCGAGGGTCTCTCCCGCCGTAAATTTATGTAAAATATCAGAAATCATTTCTGTTACTCCCTTAGTAATTCCGGATACCAGTGAATTGCCTCCCGGATAGCCTTGCGCAGCGCCATTCCCGGCCCTGCCAGCAGCACCAGATGGTTTTCGCAGTTCTGGATATCCTCGCTTTCCGTCACCTGAATAGAGGGCCCCACGCAGTTTACCAGATAGGTTTTCCCATCCAGATGCACAAAGCCCTTGATGCGCCAGCTCTCCTCCGCCAGGATCCCCAGCGCACTGTACAGCTGCTGGCAGGTCATGGTTTCCCCTACCTTTACCAGCTGCTTCTGCATCTGAATATCCGGCAGCTTATCCGGATCTCCGCTGATTAACATATGGATGCACTCTGTCCAGGCTGGATCAAAATGCCCAAACTGTGTCTGCCGGATCTCTGCCAGCGGATTCAGATTGCGGATGGTCTGCTCCGCAGTTTGGATCTGTTCCTGGGTTGCCAGGTCTATTTTATTCAGCAGGATCAGACTGCTGACCCGGATCTGCTTGGGCAGGACCCGGGCGGTGTGAATCACCCGTTCCAGCTGGGGGGTATTCACAAGGCAGATGCTGCCTCGATAGGAAATCTCCCGGAATTTCTGCTGTCCCAGCAGCTTCTCCACCCCGGTGGGATCCGCCAGGCCGGAGGCCTCCACCACGATCACATCGGGCTTTTGGGCGGTTGCCTCATCCAGTGCCTCCTCAAACTGATCCAGTCGGCAGGCGCAGAAGATGGAGCCGTTGCTGATCTCCGCCATCACCGCATTGAGCTTTCGCAGCAGCTGGCCGTCCACCCCCACCTTTCCGAAGTCATTGATAATGAGCCACAGTTTTTTTCCCTCAAACTGATGGATAAATTCCTTTAAAAATGTGGTCTTTCCGGCACCGAGAAACCCGGTAATTAGATATAGATCCATGTTGCCTCCCGTTAAAAAGCCCCGGGAGCAGAAACTCCCGGGGGCTCCTCTTCCTTAAAGAACTTCCCGGATGGCTGCATCCAGCTCTTCCTTGCTGGGAATGAGGGACGAGAATTTCAGCTTTCCGTTAATGTAAATAGAGGGCAGATTGGTAACGCCCATCTTCTTGCAGCGGGCGATATTGGCTTTTTCCGTGAACTTGTACTCCACCATATCGATGGCATCTCCGAACGTTTCCTTTGCCACATCCGCAGCGCCCTTCATATAGGTGCATGCTGCGCAGGTAGCGCTGTCCAGGGTGAACACTTCCACCAGAGGCCGCTCCAGATGGGCATAGTCCGGCAGCTCCACCTCCACGTCGAAGGTGTCGGAAACGTAGTTTTCCACCATTTTCCGGACAGATTCGGTCTCCAGAACCGCCTGGGCTGTGCCGATGGTGTTTTCAGGGGGAATCGCATAGGGCATATCGCAGCCGGGAGCCACGATGAAATTCCGGTACTCCGGCAGCTTTGCCAGCAGATCCACCACATACTTCATGTTGTCCTGCTGGGTACCGTGAAGCATTACGGATGTGAGGGGAATATTGCCTCCGATCGCCACATTGTAGCGGTCGGTAATGGCCTTGGCGGCGATGATATCCACGTTTTCATCCACAGAGATGGCATCCGGGCCAGTATGGCACATGGCCTCAATATTTCGGGTTGCGTCTCCGCACACAAAGAAGGAGGAGAAGGCACCCTTTTCCCGGATGTGGTCAAACAGGGCCGTATAGGGCTTAACAAGGAAATCCTCGAAATGGTCACTGGAAATCTGAGAAACCAGAGGATCCACCACAGCAATCACGTCCATGCCGGCCTCAATGAAGTAGTCACTCATGCGCTTGCCGCACTCATTGCAGTACTCCAGCAGCTCCGCTACATAATCCTCATCATCATACATGTCCATAAACAGGTCATTGCCACGCAGATGGGAGGCCAGGGTGAAGGGTCCGCAAATAAGGCCATACAGAGCCGTAGTCTCCCCCACCGCTTCCTTCATCCGTCTCATGGCGCTCAGCACCAGGGGCAGTCTGCCCTGATCCGGTTTCGGCAGGGTGCAGGCACAGGGGACTGTCATAGTATCTGCCAGAGGATGGGTCTTAACACTGGGAGGGCCGTCCTTTGCCCATGCCAGCTCACAGCCCAGGATCTCAGCCTCCAGCTGCAAATCGAATACCACCGGCTGTCCGTCGGGCTTGTACAGGCGATTTACTTCCATCAAGGCCTCCACCAGGGCATCCTCATCTGTGAGAATTTTGGTAGCATCCGCTCCGATGAGAGCGCCCGCATGAACGCCGGCAAAGGGCACCCAGGGAGCACGGGGTGTTGTTTCATGGCGCAGGGTCGCAAATAACAATTCTTTGGGAGACATAGTCTTGTCCGCCTTTCCTCAATTTAAATGATTCAATGATCTCTTTTTTGTCTTAAACAGCTTTGCACAGCTCGGCGGCGGCGCAGGCAGCGGTAGCGGCATCGGAGGTATAGCAGTCCGCGCCGATCTGATCACAGAAGGCCTGGGTTACGGGAGCGCCGCCCACCATGATCTTCACCTTGTTACGGATGCCTGCCTCCTCTGCAGCCTTCACCACATCGCCCATTACACCCATGGTGGTGGTGAGCAGTGCCGAGCAGCAGATCACCTGGCAGTTTTCTTCCACAACCGCTTCCACGAATCTCTCAGGGGGAACGTCTGTGCCCAGATCCAGAACCTCCAGGCCCTTGCCCTCCATCATCATGCGAACCAGGTTTTTACCGATATCGTGCAGGTCACCCTGAACGGTGCCGATGCACACCTTACCGGCAGAGCCGGCGCTGCCGGTAGCCATCAGAGGCTTCAGCATTGCAGTTCCGATATTCATGGCTCGGGCCGCCACCAGAACTTCGGGTACGAAGACTTCATTCTTCTTGAATCTCTCACCGATAATACTCATGCCGCTGAGCAGCCCCTCTTCCAAAATCTGTTCCGCACTCAAACCCTGGTCGATTGCTTCCTGCACCAGGCTCTTGACGATTTTTGCTTTTCCCTTTTGCAGATTTAGGGAGATATCTTCCAGAACGCTCATTATGTATTCCTCCTAATTTCATTGTTTTATATTCCGATTTGTTATGCACTTCTCATAAATTCTGGCTATAGTATACCAGCCCCAACTTATTTTTTCTTGCACATTCTCGCCAATTTTAGGATTATTTTATTACATATACGAAAATTAAAAAACCTTCTTTTGGCCCTTTCGCATCGTGACATTCCACAAAATCTGTGGTATTCTATATAGGAAAATAGAAAAGATATCCAGTTTTTCACAAATTGTGCGGAGGTGTTTTGTTTGCACAAGAAAGAGTGCTTCGACCTTCAGCTGGCCAGTGAGTGCGCCCGGGCTTTTTCCGCCTCCTGCGGCGTGGGATGCCTTGTCTCCGACACAGAGGGGAATGTAAAGGACCGGGTCGGGTACAGCTGTGCCGACTGTCAGATCTGTGCCGCCGCCGGACGGGACCCCAATGACTGTCTGCGCTCCCAGAATTACGGCATGACAGAGGCCGAGCGATTCGGTGGAAAGTACGTCTACTTCTGCCCCATGGGACTGACCTGCTTTGTCTCCCCCATTCTGGGCAGCGAGGGCGCGGAGGCTAAAATCACCGTAGGGCCTTTCCTAATGGTAGATCAACAGGACTATATTACCTGCGATATGGAGGAACAACTGGCAATTTCCGGAGATGCGCTGAAACAAATTGAGGAGATCCTGCAAAATGTGCCATACATTCCTGTTGAAAAAGTAAACGCCATGTCTCTGCTGCTGTTTATGTCCGTGGGATTTATGAACAACATCTCCGCCGCCAACCAGATGCTGGAAACCCAGGGAGTGGAGAGCATGCAGGGCCAGGTGACCGCCTACATTCAGCAGCTGAAGGAAGACAGCGATGCGGAACGCTATCCTCTGGAAACAGAGCATGCTCTGCTGCGTGCTGTACGGCAGTCCAACAAGCCAGAGGCAAACCGTCTTTTAAACGAGCTTTTGGGACATATTCTGTTCTCCTCTGGGGGCAACTTCACCCAGTGCAAGGCCCAGATTTATGAGCTTCTGGTGCTCATCAGCCGCACCACCGTAAGCGTTGGAGCAAACCCGGAGCAGACCCTCAGCGCCAGTCATCGGTATCTGACGGAAATCGGGCAGCTTCAGAATTTTGACTCCCTCTGCCTGTGGCTGGCAAGGGAGATGAGCACGCTGATGGACAGCGTATTCAACTTCGACCAGATGCGCCACGCCAATATCGTCCACCAGTGCATCCAGTACATCAACACCCATTACAGCGAGAAAATCACCCTGGAGTCTTTGAGCTATCAAGTCTATCTGTCCCCCACCTATCTGAGCCGGGTCTTCCGGCAGGAGACGGGGGAAACCGTAACGGAGTACATCACCCGGGTTAGAATCGACCGCAGCAAGGAGCTGCTGCGGCACAAATCCATGAGCATCGCCACCGTCGCCCAGCTGGTGGGCTTTGAGGATCAGAGCTATTTCACCCGTGTGTTCAAAAAACGGGTCTCCATTTCTCCCCTGCGATACCGGGAGAAACATGCACCCTAACAGCCTTTCGGAGCTGCCCTGTGCCGGTTTTGCTCCAAAATTCCAACCACATCCCAGAAAAAGCCCCGGAGAGCATTCTCCGGGGCTTAAATACTGGGGTTAATGTCTCTTTTTCTGTTTCATCACAATTAGGACTACCACCCCTGCCAGTGCCAGGACTGCAACCGCTCCGATGAGGATAGGCTGGAAGCTATCCCCGGTCTGGGCCGGTCTGTCGGGTCGGACATCGGGGGTCTGAGGGCCGTCCGTCCCGGGCTTCTGAGGAGGCAGCACCACGCTGTCTCTGGCAAGCTCCTTCCGCCCCTCCGGGTCTGCAAAGCATCTGCCGCAGCTGGTGCAGACATAGCAGCGGATATTGCCCGGTTTTTTCTCCGTGGGGGCCTTGGCCTCCACCAGGGTGAGGGTGTGTCCTTTCGCAGGAACTTCCAGCTGTGTCAGTTCCTGGGTGCCCTGTTCGTCTCCGAAGTCCTTGCCGCAGAGGCCGCAGTGCCAGTATTCTGCCGTGCCGCTCTGGGTGCAGGTGGCAGGAACTGCCTCGTGGTGCTCCAGGTTGTGTCCCGCAGCCGGGATGCTCAGATCTGTAAGCACCTGGGTACCGGCGGCATCTGCAAAATGTTTGCCGCAGAGGATACAGTGCCAGTATGCCGCGGTGCCGCTCTGGGTACAGGTGGCAGGAAACGCCTCATGGTGCTCTAAGGTATGTCCGGCAGGTGCGCCGTAAGGCTCCCCGCAGATCTCGCACACCGCCCGTTCCGTGCAGGCAGCACTGCCGCCGGAGTGGGCCGCCTTATCGTGGGGCTGACCACAGCTGCACCCGTGCCAGTGGTGGGTCTCATCGTGGCTCCACTGCTGGCTGATTTCGTGCTGGCTGCGAACGGTCACGGTACACACGGCGGTTTTCTGTCCGTCATCGGTGGTGACGGTGATCTGGGTTGTGCCTGCCTTATGGGCCGTCACGGTGCCGTCACCGGATACGCTGGCCACCGCAGGATCCTGAGACTTCCAGGTGACAGAGGGGTCATAGGCATTGTCCGGGGTTATGACCGCATGGAGCTTGCCCTGCTGACCCGGCTCCAATGTGAGGGATTCCTCCAGGGCAACATCCGCCACCGGCACCTTTTCGGTGGAGGCCCGGAACTTTACATTGCGGATTTCCAGATACCTGCCCTCTTCGTCCTGCTGGCTGATGCGAACCGTCTTGCGGCTGCCGTCCATATTGTCCTTTTTGTAAATGAGAAGGGTCACATTTTTCTGATCCTTGGACTGGGTGATCTCCTCTGCTGTGTCTGCCACAAAGTTGCCGTCGCTGTCATAATGGCCGAACTCCACTTTAAAGTTTGCGGAGTCCCCTTTATTGGCGCCGTAAACCTCCAGAGACAGGAAATTCTGAGTCATCTCAAACCAGGCCCCCGGAACCGTGGCATCCACCTGAGAGGCTCTTACCTGCCAGTGGCCGTTATTGTGATCCCGGTCGCCGCCATCCTTTTCGCCCTTGGCGTTGTAGAGTTCAAAATACTGCCCACGGTTGGAGGAAGAAGGGGCGAATTCTGCCCCGTCGGTCATGGTTTCCAGGCCTTGCAGCGCCCCATTCAGCCCATCGGCTGCGCTCTGCACAGTCTGCTGGCTGGCACTCGGATCCTCAAATACGTCCTTTGCCCCGTAGTATGCACGCTTAAAGGCCTGCCAGCTCTGGGCGGTGTATGCGCCCCCGTCGGGGTGCTCTGCCAGAATCTTCTCCGCCTCTGCCAGTGCCTTTTCCAGCACCGTCTTATCCACCTGGGACACATTGGGATCCAGGGTCTTCTTTAGGATCTTCACGGTGCCGTTCTCTTCTGTCATGGTAACCGTGATCTCATCGCTCTTTTCCAGATTCAGCAGGAAGTCCAGACTCACGATCCCGTCCTTCACCGTTGCCTGCTGCATGGACAGGATCTGTCCCTGGCTGTTTTTTACGGTCATCACAACCTGGGAGGCCTCCCGGCAGCCCTTTAGGGCCGCAGTGGCAAGCCTGCTCTCGGCTGTGTAGCTCAGCTCGATCTGTCCTTCCGTTTCCGGGGTGAGTTTTACATGCTGCCCCTGTTCCACATGGGTACCCTCCAGGGTGTAGGGATAGGCCAGTGCCGCTCCGTTTTCATCGGTCACCAGCAGCACCATCTGCATGGAGCCGCTGTTTTGGGGGACGGTCACATTGAACTTGATGGCATCCTGTGCGCCCCCGGCTACCTGCAGCTTCTGACTCTCATGGGAGACCAGGGTCTTGAGGCCGGCACCGTCCCAGAACATAATCGAGGCCTCAAAGGTTTTTGCCGCCGAAGCGTGGTTTTCCACCGGAACCGTAACGGTCAGCGCCTCTCCGTCGTGCAGCTCGGTAATCCGATTCTGCTTCTCGTTTTCCACACGGACAGGCCCCACCACACTGGGATCCCGCCCTGTTTCGGGGCCGTAGACACCGAAGGCATCCACAATAATATAGTCGCCGCTCTTCCGGGTCACGGTGATGGTGTGACTGCCCATGGTCAGCTGCTTTCCGGAGTCAAAGATCACCTGCTTGTCGGCCCGCGCTCCGTCCGTGTAAGCGCTTGCCACCTGGGCCAGCTCCTGCTTGCCCGCCGCATCGGTGATAACAATGTTGTAATCCCCCATGTTCTTTTCTTTTCTGCCATAGAGTACCACTCTGTCCCCCTGGAAGGACAGCACGATATTGGTATCCGGGCCAGCATTTTGCACATTCTTATAAGTCATGGTCTTATAGAAGCAGTTTTCGCCATTTTGGGGGTTGTGATCGGGGCCGCAGTACTCCCAGCCACCGCCGCCGTACTGGATCCGGGGATCCCGGTCATCCACCAGCTGCATCTGGCCCTGGTGCTTGATGAAGTTCAGCTCCATGGGCAGCTGATTGCGGATGATATCCATATGCACCACGGCGCTGTCGGCAAGGGCCGTAAAGGCCGGGACAAACTGAGCCTTTTTCACCAGCTCCATACCGTTCAGCGTATGGAGCACATCCCCGGTCTTAAGGCCGAACTTCGCTGCCATGGAGTCTGCCGGAACCTCCTCCAGATACACACCCTTGAGGCTGCCGGAGCCGGTGGAGGACATGATACTGTCGGTGACCATGGAGATGGTGGCACCCATCCACTGCTCCCGCTCCAGCACATCCACATCGCTGTCGGGCTTGGTCTTTACATAGCCGGGGCAGACATCTGCGCAGCCGGGCTTGCCGAATTGATCCATTGGGAAATTCTGGAAGCCCACTTTCTTGGCTGCCTCTGCGTTCGTAACCGTGTAGTCCATCTTCTCCGGATCCCGGAACATGGGGTCTTCGGTGCCGAAAATACCCTGTGCATCATAGGACAGCTTGTTCCAGAAGCCGGGAACGGTGATTTTGCCCCCCAGATCCCAGTACCAGTTTTTGTCGATCTTGTCCTGGCTGACCGCAAACCGCCCCTGGTCGGTGGCTGCCAGGGCATAGCCGCTGCCCTTCACCACCAGATTGCTGTGGATCTCGTCAAAAGAGTTCTCAAAGGTACAGTGCAGATTGAACAGGCCGTTTACCAGAATGTTGTTGTAAACACTCCGGTGAAAGCCCTCTCTCAGCTTGATACCCATGTTAAGGCACAGGTTGTTATAGATTTCATAATTGCTGGAGCCGTCGTCCAGGTCGATACCGAAGGTGCTGCCGCCGTCCACCCGTCCGCCGAAGTGCATCCGGTTATCGTGGATCTTGATGGTCTCATAGCAGTCGATCCGGCTGAAAGGCTCCTTCTGGGCCCCCTTGTTGCCGCCGGTGTCGAAGCCCCCCAGTGACCAGAAGCGGTCACGACCCCAGGAGTTGAACATACCGTGGTCATCGGTCTCCAGCTGCACATCAAACACGTCGTTGTAGGCAATTTCATGGCCGCCGAAGGTGCCATCGCCCACATTGATGCCTGCACGGGGGCCTACATTCAAGGTGTTATGCAGGATCTTGATCCGGGAAGCCACCGACAGGGCCACCTGGCTGGATTGCTTCTCCCAGATGCCCACATTTTTAATATGGTTATAGGAGATCTCGCAGTCCACAGGATACAGCTCCGCCTTGGGGCCTGCCTGCTGATCCTCGATGGTAGTCTTGTGGACATAGTAGGGATCTGCATCCGGCGCAGGTGTATTGTCCCAGAAGGACGGCTCCCGGCAGGAATTGGGGTCGCCTGCCAGCAGCACACCGGAGGAGCCGATATTTAGGATCTCATTGTTGGTGATCCGGTTATTTTTATTGTGTCCGCTCATAAATACCGCATTGCCGCCGATATTGCGGATCACGCCATCTTTAAAGGTGATATTCTCCGCATTCTGCATGAAAAGCGCACCGGAGCGCACCACGCACCAGTCGCTGCGCATGAGGGGTACATAGGTGCCGGTGTACATGGTGCGGGCGGTATTTTCCAGGGTAAAGCCTGTAAAGCTCACATTGTTTGCGCCCTCAATGTGGATCAGCTCCGGGGTGACCGCAGCCTCTACCACCGTGTTTTCATCCAGAGTGACCCCCTGGGCGGGCTTAAAATAGAGCATTCCGGCAGTTCTGTCATAGAACCACTCCTTGGGGGCATCCAGCTCCTCCCGGATGTTTTCCACCATCACATAGCTGCTATGCATCCCGGAACCACGGTTATTGTCTCCCACCCAGGTGTAATCCAGCCCCAAGGCGTTGCTGCTCTTTCCGGTGATCTTATAGGAGTTTCCGCCCCACTTATGATTGTGCAGGGCACGGATATAACCCCCGGCCGGATCCTTCCAGCCTGCGCTTCTGGCCTTGATATCGGCGGCAGAGGTGGAGCCCTGAAGGGTTTTCGTGGGATCGTAATTGGGGTAGCGTGCCAGGATCTGCTGCTCTCCATTTACGAAAAGCTCGTCCACTTTCAGATTCTTTTTGGTGGCCGCTGACCAGACACCGTTTTCACCTGCTGTCCATTTCAGACCGCTTAGGGGCTCAGCGCCGGTAAGGACTGCCCCCGTCTCCCCGATCCAGGACACATTGCTGTCCTCCTTGCCCAGGGTGAGGGTCTCATTCAGAAAATACTTACCGGCCCGCACTACCACGGTTACGGGCGTTTTCCCGTTCTGGGATTTGGCACGGGCCAGCTCTGCCGCTTTTTGCAATGTGGCAACCGGTGCACTCTCCGTGCCGGATGCGCTGTCTTTTCCCCCAGCCGATACATAGATATCGCCGCTCTGGGTACCCTGCGCCTGGTGGCTCAGAACCGGCAGACAGGACAGCCCCATCTGCACCGCCAGCGCCAGTGCCAGCAGTCTTTTTTTCCCCTTCAAGTGTACTCCTCCTTAATCTTTTCCGGGACACTTCCCCGGAAAGTCCAGTATTTTGTGGAGATTGCGCCTTGCTGACAGAAAGAGCCGGGAGACGGCCCCACACCACGCCCGCTCCGATTTTAGTCAAAATGTGCACATCTTCCACCTATCACGGTGACTATTATAGCAAGCTGCACAATTATTTTCTACTATACACAGTATCTAAATTCCAGCCTGCTTTTTTGTGAATTCCCCCCTCCCCCCAAAAGGGCAAAAAAAACGGGATACACCCACAGGGTATATCCCGCCAGAAGACTATGATTTTATGCTGCCGCAACCGAAAAATCTGCACGGTTTCGTTAGTAAGCGCTGATGTCCATAGAGGCATCGTCCTGGCCCTTTTCCACCGACCGGATCTCCACAAAATACTTCACATCCGGACTCACCTCCACCAGAACCCGGTCCCCCGGTTTGTGACCCATAATCGCCTTTCCCACAGGGGACTCCTTGCTGATAAGGCCCTTGAGCACGTTCTGCCGCAGGGTGGTGACGATCTGCAAAGCCATCTCCTCCCCGGTCATTTCACTGAAAAGAACCACCTTGTCAAATAGGCCGATGCCCTCCTGGACAGGCTCCGCCTGGATGACCTTTGCGGTCTTGATCATCCGCTCCAGATACCGCACACGGCTGTCATTCCGATTTTTGTCCTGCTTTGCGCATTTATATTCAAAATTCTCGCTGAGATCGCCGAACTCCCGGGTCCTCTGCACCTCCTCAATGAGCTTGGGCCGCAGGACCTTGGTTCTGTATCGAATCTCCTCTTTCATTTTGTCAATATCCACTTGTGTCAATTCGTCATACATTTCCGTTCTCCTCCTGTTCGACTGTTGGGGATACACATTCCGAAATTTCCTTTCCGGTCCCCTATTTTCACTGAAAGTGTATGTGATTTAAGGAAGGAATGGCGGTAAAAGCAGTGCTCCCGTCATCCCCTGCCCTCCCCCGGTGCGTTTACCGCACCGGGGGTATTCAAGGCTCTAACATCTCTACCGATTGGCGCTCTCGGTCACATAACACATTCTGTCCATCCGAAGCCTTTGTGCGGCCCGGGCGTTTTCCTCCCACAAAATCTCTGTAATCCTGGTGTGGGCGCCAGTATGCCCCGTTTGGAGATTGGCCGTCATGGCCAGCAGGCTCACCGCTGCGGATCTTCCGTCCATGCGGATGCTGGTTCCCAGAATCCTGTACACATCCCACTGCTAGGATACGGCTGTGATTGGGAGGCACTGACCGTCTCCCAGTCTGTCCTCCACGCCTTCGCCTTCTTTCATTAAAAATCCCTTCACCCGATAAGACAGGAAACGAGATCAAAATATTACAAAGATATTGAAATCAAATGATATCCTCATTGATCGTCAAGAAACTGCAATCCAATATACAGCATAACCGCATCACGAGGTTTACGAATGTCATATCCTGTTAGCTTGTGCAGTTTTTGCATTCGATACCGAAATGTATTCTTATGGATACAGGCTTTTTCAGCAGCTAAGTCCCAATTTCCGTCACAGAGAAAATAAAGACGCAGGCAGTCTAACAAGTCTTTTAATTCCGGCTCCAGCATGGACGGAAATACGGTGTTCAGAACGTCCTTTTTGATTTTAGAATCGAAATTCTGTAAGATAAAATCGAGAGATGCACTGCTGTATGTCCGAATGGACTGGTCACGCACCGCCACACGGGCTGCTATTTTCGCTTCAGCATAGCAGCGCCGAAGATCCTCTGCATTTCTGGAGGCTGAGCTGATCCCGCCTGCCAGCGGAATATTCCACAGCATCTTACTTTCATAATGAAGATCACGAATAATCTGCTTGGAGTGGTTGGAGGGATTCCCATTAAATAGTATTAAAATCCGGTGGTTGACAACGGTCCAAATCGCATTGGGATCTTCACATAAATGGGATTTAACCATGTGAAGGAATCGGTCACTGTGCAGCTCCGAAACCGCCGGATTATCGGCAGTTCCAGCATATTCTAACAGGGCTACAAGCCATGGAAGGTCGATGTCAATGTGCAGCAACTGCCCTCGCAGCGCAAAGGTCGGCCAATCTATCTCCGGTGAGAACAGCCAGTCCTGAATGTAGAGATTGCGGGCTTGCTCTAATAGTGTCTGCTGCTCTTGCTGCTGAAGACTTGTCAGCAGAATTTCTGTCATTTTTTTGGCTATCGTACCAAAATCTCTGACGGCATCAGCCGGACCTGTAATCCCAAGTACGCCCTCGCAAACCCCATCTACATGAATCGGCAGATTGATGCCCTCTTGCACGCCGTCATGATTTGACTGGCGCACTTCCAGAACAGGCAGATTTTTGTGAATGATTTGCTGCGCAATGATGTGAATCTGTCCTATCCGCTTGGAATCTGTACTGGCAATGATTGTTCCGGTTCGGTCCATAATATTTACATCGTGTCCGATTGTTTCCTTTAATTCGTGCGCAATTCGGTTTGCGTCTTCAGGTGCGATAAACATGCGACCCCTTCTTCGTTGTATAATATACAATAATTGTACCACAATTTTGTTTCAAATACAAATCCCTTTTTGTTATACTTGGGGCAAGTAAAGGCTGTACATACTTTGAATTGCCAATTATTATAAGGAGGATTTACACTATGAAAATTGTTGTTTTGGATGGTTATACCGAAAATCCCGGCGATCTGAGCTGGGAAGCTTTGGCGGCTTTAGGCGAATTAACCGTATATGACCGTACCTCTCTCGTGGACGAGCAGGAAATCATTTCAAGAATTGGTGATGCCGAGGCTGTGTACACCAATAAAACACCTATTACCAAAAATGTAATTGATGCTTGCAAGAACCTAAAATTTGTCGGCGTGCTGGCTACCGGCTATAATGTGGTGGACTATGTCTATGCCCGTGAAAAAGGAATTCCCGTCAGCAATATTCCGACATACGGCACAGCGGCAGTCGGCCAGTTTGCAATCGCAATGTTACTGGAAATCTGTCATCACGTGGCTCATCACTCCGAAGCGGTGCACGCAGGACGTTGGGAAACCAATCCGGACTGGTGTTTCTGGGACTATCCGTTGATCGAGCTGGCGAACAAGACCATCGGCATCATCGGATTTGGCCGAATCGGCCAGGCTACGGGTACAATCGCAAAGGCAATGGGAATGAAGGTATTGGCTTACGACCAATTCCAAAGCGACAGCGGCCGTGCTATTGCAGAATATGTGGAGTTGGATGATCTGCTGGCCCACTCTGACGTGATTGCGCTGCACTGCCCCCTGTTCCCCGAAACTCAAGGAATTATCAACAAGGATACCATTGCAAAGATGAAAGATGGTGTCATCATCCTAAATAACAGCCGTGGTCCCTTGATTGTTGAGCAGGATTTGGCTGATGCACTGAATTCCGGAAAGGTATATGCTGCCGGCTTGGACGTTGTTTCTACCGAGCCCATCAAGGGAAATAATCCTCTGCTGACTGCAAAGAATTGTATCATCACGCCTCATATCTCGTGGGCACCCAAGGAAAGTCGTCAGCGCATTATGGATTGTGCCGTCGCGAATCTTCAGGCTTTTCTGGCAGGAGCACCCGCAAATGTGGTGAACTGAGCCATGAAAAAGGTTGTTGTAATCTCGGATTCATTTAAAGGCTCATTGAGCAGCTCTCAGATATGCGGAATCGCTGCCGACTGCATCCACCGCTTTGACCCCGAATGCAATGTTGTGGGATTACAGGTGGCAGATGGCGGTGAAGGAACCGTTGACTGTTTTCTGGAGACCATGGGAGGAGAGAAAGTCTGCCTGCCGGTTTTGGGCCCTTGGCGAGAAAATTTAGAGGCCTGTTATGCTCGTATCGGAGATACTGCCGTTGTCGAAACAGCGGCAGCAGCCGGCTTGCCTTTGGTGGGGGAGCGGAAAGATCCCTCCCTAACCACGACATACGGTGTCGGTATGCAGATTCGCCATGCAATCGAGCAGGGAGCTAAGCGGATTATACTGGGCTTAGGCGGCAGCGCAACCAACGATGGCGGCTGCGGGTGTGCATCTGCGCTGGGCGTGCAGTTTTATGACGAAAATAATGAGCCCTTCTGCCCTGTGGGAAATACACTTCACCGCATAGCACGGATCGACAACAGCGAAGCTGAGCACCTGCTACAGGGCGTGTCTGTGGAAGTGATGTGCGATGTGGACAATCCGCTTTGCGGCCCAAAGGGCGCTGCCGCAATTTTCGGCCCTCAAAAAGGGGCCGATGCCGCAATGATCCAAATGCTCGACAAGGGTCTGGCACATATGGCTTCGGTTGTACAACAGCAGCTGAACCAGGATGTGGCCCAGATCCCCGGCGCCGGTGCAGCCGGTGGATTTGGCGCAGGTGCGATTGCATTTATGCACGCAAGCCTGCGCCCCGGCATAGATGTTGTGCTGGACATGGTGGAATTCACAAAGCAGCTGAAAAACTGTGATCTTGTGATTACGGGAGAAGGACGGATCGACGGCCAGAGCTTAGGCGGCAAGGTTCCGGTGGGTGTTTCAAGGTGTGCAAAAGGGAGCGGAGTTCCTGTGATTGCCATTGTGGGCATTATCGGCGATGGGATCGAAGCGGTATATGAAGAAGGAATTACTGCGATATTTAACACAAATCGCAAAGGTCTCCCCTTTGAACAGATCAAAGATAACGGAGAAGAGGACTATCGCAGCGCCTTGGAGGATGTTCTCAAATTTTACTATGCAGTAAAACGGTGACGCAGTTTTTTTATCCAAAACACAATCCTGTCCGATAAAATCTGGTAGACAAATTATACAAAGTTCTGCAACGATTTTATATCTATTTATCACTTGACAGTTATAGGCCAGAGTGTTACCATATAGCCATGAGATGTGCATGCGAATGCACGACTGGAGGAGCGGATATGGCTGGTAAAGAATCGTCTGAAAAAAGACCTGCGACATCCTCTGATGTAGCAAGACTGGCCAACGTTTCGCAGTCAACAGTTTCCAGGGTGTTCAGTGATACCTGTCGATTGTCTGAGGAGACAAAAAAGCGTGTCATGGAAGCCGCCAAGGAACTGGGGTATCGTCCCAATAAAATTGCAAGAAGCTTGGTTTCTAACAGAACAAACATCATCGGCTTGATCGTTATGCATAACGAAAGCCCTTTCTACACGACATTGATCAATTTAATGGTAACAACGTGCAGAAAGTTCGGCTATTGCGCTATGGTGATCCGGCAGATGCCCGGAGAACTGGGTGTAGACACAGTTGCCAGAGCCCTTGAGTATCGTGTAGATGGCGTTGTTATCACTGCGATTGAAGATACGCAGAGTGCAAACGAGATTTGCCATCAGGCAAGTGTCCCGATTGTACTTTTGAATCGATATATCGCCGGAGCCGGGGTTGACTCGGTTTGCTGTGACAACTACGAGGCTGGCGGTATGATTGCGCAGTATCTGATTGATAAAGGGCATCACAATATCGCCTGTCTTATGGGTGATTCGACAGCTTCTACCACACGTGACCGGCTTTTGGGCATGCGATCTTGCGCAGAGTGCCACGGTTTATCAATTGATACTGTAGAGTACGGTGCGTACACCTATGAAAGCGGTCGTGACATGTGTCGAAAACTGCTGAATAGCTGCAAAGAGAAGCCTGACGCGATCTTTTGTTCCGGTGATATCATTGCTTTTGGCGCAATGGATGTAATTCGATACGAATATGGATTGGAAATTCCAAAAGATATTTCTGTGATTGGGTTCGACGATACCATAGAGGCAGCTTGGGCATCTTACAATTTAACAACCGTTCGCCAACCCTATTCGGAATTGGTAGAAACTGCTTGTAAATTGCTGATTCGTCGCATTGAACGAGATGGCGGCTCTGTTGTTCGTTCTCTCCATGCTTGTGAGCTCAAGGTGCGCGGCACTGTGAGTGATTTGAGTAAGTAGAATATATGGTTGTACCCAGTTATTAGAATTGATCATCCCCCTTTGAGAAAGGGGGATGCTTAAAGGCAAATAATGAATACGTATGCACAGCTTTGGCACACACAGAAAAATGCGAAAGTGGGTGCAATTAATTTAAAAAACGAATGCATGCGTATGCGTTATAAATCGGTAATCTTTATAAACAAGGCCAAGCTTCTGCTGAAGCTTGATATGTGTTAGAGAGTCCGATATCCGTTATTTGAGGAGGAGATTCAAAGATGAGAGCGTTAGTCATGCGAGGGCCCAACGATTTTGCAGTCGAAGACGTACCAAAGCCGGTTTGCGGTGACAACGAGGTTCTGGTTCAGGTTAAGTCTGTTGCAATCTGCGGTTCTGATCCGGTGCTGTTGGCCGGTGGCAGCTTGTCAGACGGTCTGCCGGGAAGCTTGCCCCATATTGCGGGACATGAAGGCGCAGGTTTGGTTGTAGAGTGCGGCAAAAACGTTCGTGGCTTCAGCGTGGGAGATCGTGTTGCTGTGGAGTCTCATTTAGGCTGCGGCTATTGCGAAAACTGTCAAGCTGGCAGATATAATCTGTGCATGAATTTCGGCAATCTGGATGCAGGCCACAAGCAGTACGGCTTTACGGTCCCCGGATGTTATGCAGAATACTGTGTCTACCGTCCTGAGGTATTGCACAAGATTCCCGACAATTTGTCATACGATCACGGTGCGCTTACCGACACGGTATGTACTGCATTCCATGCAATTGAGCAGGCCGGTATTGTTGCAGGCGGTTGGACGGTTATCGTTGGTTGCGGCCCTATCGGTATGGCGATGCTGATGCTTTGTCGGGCCATGGGCAGTAAGACCATCGTATTGGAAACCGGCGCCAGACAGGAGAAGGCAAAGGAATTCGGCGCAGACTTTGTATTTGATTTCATGGACAGCGATGTGTGTGAAAAAATCAAAAAGGCAACAAATGGTGTGGGTGCTGACCGCTGCTTTGATTGTGCGGGAAACAAGTCCTCAATGGCTTTGGCACTTGCAGCCTGCCGCCGTGGCGGTTCTGTAGGGCTGATTGCGATTCCCAAGAAACGCGAAATGGAAATCGACATCAAAACCATTGTCTGGGACGAGAAGAAGCTTGTCGGAAGCCGCGGCAACCCCAACTGTCATGATCGTGTGCTGTCTCTTATGAGCAGTGGTTTTGTTCCTGCTGAGAAAATGATTACACATCATTTCCCGCTTGAGCAGTTCCGGGAAGCAGTTGATTTGTTCACCAGCCGTAATGACGGCGTTATCAAAGTGATTATCACAATGTAAGTCAATATTTGTTATAGAATTCTATAACATAGATATATGAAAAAAATATTTAAACAAGCATTCAAGGAGGAAATTAAAATGGCACTGAACGATGTACCCGGTTTGATTTACAGCAAGGATGGCAAGATGAGCTTCGAGGACACCAAGGTTGGCCGCATGAAGCGTGAAATCTTCGACGCAACCGAGGAAGAGCTCGACAAAATGCTGGCTGAGTTCGGCTTCCCCTGCAAGCCTCAGTACGGCGCACCTGGCATGTACATTCAGACCACTATCCGCAAGGATCTGCAGAAAGAGAAGGAAAAGAACGACGTTGTTCTGATTCCTGTCGGTTGTACCGAGATGCACGGCGATCATACCGTTAGCGCTATGGATACTTTCTTTGTTACCTGTATCTGTGAGGGTGTCCGCCGTTATACCGCTAAGAAGGGTTATGCTACCGGTATCGCACTGCCCCCTCTGAACTATGGCTGCCATCCCCTGCATCACATGGGCATGCCCGGCACTGTAGTTGTTCACGAGGATGTCGTGATTGGTCAGCTGGAAGATGTTATGCTGGGTCTGTGGAATGACGGCTACCGTAAGCAGATCATCATCAACAACCATGGCCAGTTCTGGGTTATCGAGTCTGCTCTGCAGCGTTTCTGCAAGACCTATCAGCTGCCCGGCATTTTCCGTGCTATTGACTGGCACCGTGCTGTTCGTGAAATGTTCGCTATCAAGCGTGACGGCGGTATCTATGATACTCCCTTTACTCACGCTGACGAAGCTGAGACTTCCTGCGGCCTGTACCTGTTCCCCGACATGGTAAACATGGACTACGCTGTTGACACCGATCCCGTAAGCCTGATGAAGGAAGATGGCGGTCACTTCGACAACTCCGTCGATAGCTATCGCCGTCCCTCCCGTTGGTCTGAAGGCGAAGGCCACTCTGCAATGGAAATCTACGCAACTCCCGAAGGCGTTGTGGGCCATCCCACCCGTGCAACTGTCGAAAAGGCAAAGCGTCCCCTGCTGTGCATCATGAAGTACCTGGTTATGCTGATTGATGAATATCTGGAGTCGTATCCTGCCGGAACCACACCTAAGCCCGAGGCTATGACTCTGCGTACCACCGAGGAGATGGCTCCTTATATGAAGAAGCCCTTCACCGAAGGCTGGCGTTCTGTCTACGGAATCAACAAGTTCGTCTATTAATTAAAACAAATTGGCCGCGCTTGTTCGCGGCCAATTTAAGAAACTAGGTGAATATAATGCTGGAGAATAAAGCGCATGAGCTGCGCAAGAAAACCTTTGAGACGATTTACAAGGCAGGCGGTGGTCACTTTGGCGGTTCTCTGTCTGCAATCGAAATTATGACAACCCTATATTACGGGGTTATGAACGTCCGTCCTGAAGATCCCAATTGGCCCGATCGTGATCGATTTGTACTATGTAAAGGCCATGCCGGACCTCCTCTGTATGTAATTCTGGCAGACAAGGGATTTATTGATCCTGCTCGTTTGGATGAGCTGGATAAAAACGGCGGCAGCCTGCCCAAGCATGTTGACCGTTTGAAGGTTCAGGGTATTGATTATTCTTCCGGTCCTTTGGGTCAAGGTCTCTCTGTTGCATGCGGCATGGCCAGTGCAGCAAAACTGGACAAAAAAGATCTTTATGTCTACGCACTGATGGGTGACGGCGAACTGGATGAAGGTCAGGTTTGGGAAGCTGCAATGACTGCCGGTCATTATAAATTAGATAATCTGATTGCTTTTGTCGATAGAAATATGAACCAAATCGACGGCACAACGGAACAGGTAATGACTCTGGAACCTCTTCCCGCCAAGTGGGAAGCATTTGGTTGGAATGTGCAGGTTGTTGACGGTCACGATACGAACGCTATTTTGGCAGCAGTCGAAAAAGCAAAGGCCGCCAAGGGTAAACCCAACATGATTATCTGCAATACAATCAAGGGTAAAGGAATCTCCTTTATGGAGAATCAGTATAAGTGGCACAGCGGCCAGATCACGGAAGAGCAGTTCCAGCAGGGCTTGCTTGATTTGGAAGGACGGTGAGTGAAGTGAGAACACTCGGCGAAAACAAGGACACCAATACTACTTACGGCAAGACTTTGGCCGCACTCGGAGAGGAATATCCGCAGCTGGTTGCGATCGAGGCCGACCTCATGAAGGCCGCCGGCAGCGTTACCTTTAAGGAAAAATTCCCGGAGCGCATGTTTAACGTGGGCATTGCTGAGCAGGATGAGTTGAGTTTCAGCGCAGGATTGGCCTCTATGGGCAAGATCCCGTTTGCATCCGGATTTGCTTGCTTCATGGCGCAGCGTGCTTGTGACCAGGCACAGAATTCCATTGCCTACAACAATTTTAACGTGAAAGTCATCGGTACCTACGCAGGTTTGACCAGTGAGAAAAACGGCGGTACACACATCTCCATTGATGATATTGCGATTTACCGCAATATGCCCCGTTTTGAGGTTTATGATCCTGGTGATGCCAATGAGTTTGAGGCAATTCTTCGCTATGCCGCAGCACACGAAGGCCCTGTCTATATCCGCTCGAATAAGGGTAAGCATGCCACATTCACGCCGGAAGGACGAGCTTTTGTCCCCGGAAAGGGCGAGGTCTTGTCCGAAGGTACCGATGTAGCTCTGATTACCACCGGTATCACCACAGTGGAAGGCATCAAGGCCACTGCCGAGCTGGAGAAGCTTGGTATCAGCGTGTACCATGTACATATGCCCTCCATCAAGCCCGTAGATCGCGAGGCTATTGTGGAAGCAGCCAAGAAAACAAAGGTCGTCGTCACTGTTGAAAACCATACCGTCAATGGCGGTTTGGGCAGTGTAGTTGCCGAAGTTCTGTGCGAAGACTATCCCGCACGTCTGGTTCGGCTGGGCCTGCAGGATCATTTTGGCGAGACTGCAAAGCTGCGCTATATGATGAACAAGTACGGCATTGATGACGAGTCTATTGTTGCAAAAGTTAAGGAATTGATGGGCAAATAACGCCCATAGCCGTTTGCAGCTTTGACAAATGAATAAGATCAAGGATGTACAGTGAGACTGTACACTGCATTATGCATAATCTGCCCTCCAACGAGTTGCGGTTCAATCCGCAGAACTTGCTGTGGTCGCGATAAAATCGAGGCGCACGGAGCATCGTTTGAGGGCAGATTTTTTAAGAAAGAGGTGTTACTGTGAAAGAGATCCCCAAGATGATGAAGGCCATGGTTCTCACTTCCTATAACCATTTGGAATTGCGTGAAGTACCTGTCCCCACTCCCGGCCCCAACGAAGTGCTCTGCCGTATTCATGCCGTAGCAATCTGCGGCAGTGACCCGCAGATCATTCGTGGCGACCGTCCCGGTGAGTGGCCTCAGAAGTTCCCTCATATTCTGGGACATGAGTGGGCCGGCGAAGTTGTTGCATTGGGTGAAGGCGTAAAAGAATTTCAGGTCGGCGACCGTGTTGCAGGCGAGGCTCACTCCGGATGTGGCCACTGCCGTAATTGCTTAGCCGGTAATTACACAATCTGCCTAAACTACGGCAAGCCCGAAACTGGCGCACGCCACTTCGGCTTTAACTATGACGGTGCAAACTGTGAATATAATGCCTATCCGGCCAAGTCGATTCACCGTATTCCCGATACCTTGAGCTATGATCACGCATCTCTATGCGATATCTGCGGTGTTGCAATGCACTGTATTGACCGCACAGGCATTACACCTGCAGGTACGGTTGCTGTGTTTGGCCCCGGCCCTGCCGGTGTAGCCGCTATGCAGATCGTGAAGGGTTACGGCGCTGCCAAAGTTATTATGATCGGACGTGGTGACCGCCTGCAGCACGCTAAGGATATCGGCGCAGACTATATCGTAGATATCAACAAAGAGGATCCTGTTGAGGCTGTTCTGGCCATTACCAACGGTTTCGGCGTGGATGAAGTTTTCGACTGCGCCGGCGGCTCTCTGGTTCCCTCTCAGGGCATGAAGATGCTGAAGCGTGGTGGCAAAATGGGACTGATTGGTCATTATCATGACCATGATCTGAAGATCCCCAACCTCACGGATATGATCAGCAACGAGCTGACAATCTACGGTTCTCGTGCAAATCCCGGTGTCTCTGAGGCTGTTATCTCTATGCTTGATAGAAAAGTGATTGATGGTGACACACTGGTGACCCATCGCTTCCCGTTAGAGAAGTATGAAGAAGCACTGGATGTCTTTGTCGGTAGAAAGGACCATAGTCTTAAGGTTGTTATCAACCCTTAAAATTGAGGAGGATCCATCATGCGATCAAAATTTGTGCGGCGCTCCTTGCTGTATATGCCGGGCAGCAGCATGAAAATGCTGAACAAGGCAATTACTTTGCAGCCTGACGCTGTAATTCTAGATCTGGAAGATGCTGTTAGTATCGCTGAAAAGGATATGGCTCGGCAGCAGGTTGTGCAGATGCTTCCGGCGATTAAGGAAAGCGGCAAGGAAGTATTGGTACGCGTCAACGGAATGGATACCCAATGGGGCATAGAAGACCTTCAGGCTATCATCCCCTGCCGTCCTGATGCAATCGTACTGCCTAAGGCCAGCCATCAATACGTTCTTACAGCAGACTGTGTGATGTCCATGCTGGAACGCAAGTACAATCTTGAGCCGTATTCCATTGGAATGGTGCCGCTGTTTGAAACCACGGATGCCATTGTAAACGGCTATGAGATTCTCGGGCTTAGCCCCAGAATCAACGGTGTACAATTTGGCGCCGAAGACCTGACCAAAGAAATGGAAATCAACAGAACGCCGGGCGGTGCAGAAGTGCGATACGCAAGAGAACAGCTGATTTTTGCTGCACGAGCACGGGGTATCGACTCTCTGGATACGCCTTTTACGGATGTAAAAAATCTGGATGCGCTGCTGGATGATGTGAATAACGCCAAGGCCATGGGCTTTACAGGCAAGACATGTATCCATCCGTCCCACATTGAGACAATCAACAGTGTCTTTACTCCTACTGAAGAAGAAGTGGAGAAAGCCAGAGGCATTGTAGCGGCCATGAATGAAGCCATCGCTCAGGGAAAGGGTGCCTGTATGTATCAGAACAAGATGGTAGATGCGCCTGTTGCTGAGCGTGCACAAAAAGTTGTAGACAAAGCTGATCGAATTTCTTTAGCTTGCCGGAATAAATTAAGTTAAAAACCGTAAGGAGTGAACCGTCATGGAAATCAAACAGGAACATATTGATTGTGTTAACGAACTGGTTCGTAAAGCAAGAGTTGCTATGAAGCAGATCGAAAATCTGACTCAGGAAGACGTTCGCAAAATTGCAAAGGCAGTTGCTTGCCTGTCCTATGACCGTGCAGAGGTATGGTCCAATGCATTGTTCGAGGAGAACGGAGGAAGCGGCCGTTTGGAGAGCAAGAAGGCACAGCTTACTTCTCGTCCCCTTGGACTGGCAGCACAGGTTGATAACGTAAAGACCGTTGGTGTCATTGAGGAAGATCCCGATGGCTATCTGGTAAAGATTGCAAAGCCTCTTGGTGTAATTGCATCTTTGGTGCCTATGACCGTTCCTACCGGCCTTGTTGCCTGCCAGACTATTTTCGGACTGATGTCCAAAAACGCTATGATCTTCTCTCCCCACCCCCGCACAAAGAAGGTCACCAACTTTGTTGTAAATGACCTGCGTGAGCTTCTGGGCAGAATGGGTTACCCGAAGGATCTGTTACAGTGTGTGGAGACTCCTTCCCTGGCCATGACTGACGTCCTCATGAAGGAAGCCGACTTTGTCATCGCTACCGGCGGTGCTGCCATGGTAAAGGCCGCATACTCTTCCGGTACGCCTGCATTCGGTGTTGGCGCCGGTAACTCCTGCTCCTTTGTAGATGACACTGCCGATCTGGCAAAGACCGCTGAAGGCATCCGCATGGCTGAGATGAACGACTGGGGTTCTGGCTGCTCTACTGAGAACTCTGTTGTGATCCACGAGGCTGTTTATAACGACATGATCGCTGCGCTGAAGAAAGAGGGCGGTCATCTGTGTAACGAAAAGGAAAAGGAGCAGCTTGTTAACACCATTTGGAAGAACGGCAAGCTGAACGTGGAAGCTATCATTCACACTCCTCAGCAGATCGCCAAGCTGGCAGGCTTTGAAGTGCCCGATGACTGCACATTCCTGATGGCCGAAGAATCCGTGTGTGACGAAGATCACAAGATGGTCGAAGAAAAGCTGTCTCCTGTTGTTGCCCTGTGGAAGGTCAAGGACGTAGATGCTGCTATTGAGCTGGTCAACAAGATCCATGATATTTCCGGTGCCGGTCACTCCTGCTCTGTCCATAGTGCAAACGAAGAGCATATCATGAAGTATGCTTCTATGACCCATACTTCCCGTGTGGCAGTCAATGCTTGCACCGGTCTGAACAACGCCGGCGGTTACAACAACAAGATGCCCTGGACATTCTCCCTTGGCTGCGGTTCCTGGGGCGGCAACGCATATTCCGAGAACAACACCTTTAAGCACTATCATAATACCACCTGGGTTTACCGCATGATGCCTCCCTGTGATCCTCCCAAGCGTGAGGACGTCTTCGGTGATCTGATGGGTGACGAGAAGCTGTTTGGCGGATATCCTGCTTTTTCCATGGAGTAATCCATTGTAAGCGCGACAACTCTGATTGGAATGACACCGTGTAAACTGTGTTCATCCATACATTACAGACATACCTCCTATAATTACATTGCTATCACCTTAACTCTCATATACATAAACACACCACCAGCAGAATCATTTCTCTGCTGGTGGTGTGTTTCGTCTATAGAGGAATCCGTAAGTGAAATAAAAAATGGATGCTGTAAGCCCCAGAACGCCGCTATCCGGAACGTTTGCTTTGGTGTATGGAATTGTAATCACCACATACGGAACTCCTGGAGGTGTGCTGCAGCTTGCTTGTACGCAGAATATGCATTTGTGAAAGGATCTTATACTAAGTGTGCTTACGCTGCGTTGGTTCTAATTTAGAGAACATGTAACAATCCTGTTTTCTCTGTACCGAAGTTGAAGATTGCCAGGATACATACAAAGGCGTAGCTCCCCTGCTCGCAGAAATTTCTGTGTGAAGGGGAGCTACGCCTTTGAGCGTGAAATGAAATAACAAAACAATCCGGTTATCGGATAAGTGTATCACTCGGGGCTAACTAAATCTTAAAGTCATCTGCTGCGTGGAGCATAGCCATCAAATTCTCAACAGGAATTTGATTTACAGAACCACCAACGCCTAATACAAATTTATTATTACCGCCAAAGGATTTGAGCTTTTCGATACACATATCATAGGTCTGCTGGCTGGACAGATTCTGTAGCTCTACAGGATTTAGACCGCCAAACAGAGAAATGCGACTACCACAGTGCTCCATGGCATAATCGGACGGAAGCGAAGGTGCATACTGCCAGGCCTTAAATCCGACATCTGCAATCGCCTCACATAGATGATTGGCACTTGCATCGTTATGGAGCCAGACAGGCGTGTCGGGGAACGCTGCAAGGATTTTTTTATAGGTCGGAACGACCCATGTTTTGTAATCTTCCAAGCTTAGGAAGGAGGAGAGGTCGTCGGACAGGAACAGATGATGCAGCGGTCTGCCCAGCACCTTCTGTACAGCCTTCATGTAGCGAATGCTGGTCTCTGTTGCCACATCCAGCAGCGCCTGAACAAAATCAGGCTCCAAAATGGTATCCATACAGAAGTCGCCGATACCCCGCAGCTGTGCGCAAACGGTAAACGGAGCCATGAAATTAGGTGCATTAACCTTAATGTCCTTAGGAGCATGTGAAACCATGTATTCCAGAGTTTCCAGTGCAACTCTCATGTAATTATCACCGTAGGGATCACCGGGTTGGAGTTCCATGGCCTCCTCTAAAGTGGAAATACCAGATTCTTTTACAGAAATAAAACCATGTCTATCAAATCGAACGATTCCACCTAGAGCGCTGCATTCTGCAACAGGTCCAACATCCGGGTGAAAGCTGCCGCATTTCTCCAACTGCTCAAAAACTCCATACTGCGTTTCAAATGTAACCTTTGGGTTATGAAAATACTCATCCAGAGACACCCCGGTGACACTGTGGAAAAACGGAAATGTATAGTAGTTAAAAACAGCATGGCCATCGCTTTTTTCGCCGGCAATACTACGTCTCAGTCGATCAAATGTCCGATCTCGCAGTGTAGAATCGGCTTGATAGTTCATAATTTATCCCTCCATGATTAATATAATGCAAAAATGCTATTTGCATTTTCATTATATCATCGTTGTATCAGAAGCGTTAGGAATAATAGATAATATTTTCTTCATTTTATTGAATCACATTATTCAAATAGCACAACAATTTAGCACAATTTTACAACTACTCGCACTATTAACAAATAGTACCCCCAATTTTTTGTGTAATAATAATAGCACATTACGGATGCTTTTCCTCCTAATTTCTGGTATCATAGTGGACAGAAGGTGGGTGTGTTATGAATTATCATGAAATAACTATGAGGAATAAAAGAAATATAGACAGCCACTGTATACCTTTTTGTGTGGAACGTGAAAGCATGGTAGAAAAAGATTTTCTGCATATCCACGATTTCCACCAATTAACAGTCATTACACGCGGAAATGCTACGCTGGTTCTTAACGGGATAAGCTACCCGATTCGGACAGGAGATGTCTATGTCATCAACAGTTTCTCAGCACATTACCTAAAGGAAATACGAGATCTGGAATTCATCAATGTTCTGTTCTATCTGCAGGACTTAGAAGCCAGTTGCGAATCTTTGATAAACTCGGATGGCTTTCGCAGACTATTTTATCTGCAGCCCATTCACGAAGGACAAACAAGACCAGGTAATATCTTTTCGTTGGACTACATGGAAGCGGAAACTGTAAACCGCATTCTGGAACAGATGTTGAAAGAACTCGAGACAAATCTTCCTGGCTTTGATATCATGATACAGTCTGGGTTTTTAATGCTGATTACATACTTAACGCGAATCTGTAATCATAACATAGAACATCGCCCGTCAATGTATGCCTTGCAGCTGCATCAGGCAGTGGAGTATTTGGAGACAAATTTTGCAGACCCTATCTCAATATCAGAATTAAGTGAGGTTTGTAATATCACAGAGCGTCAACTTCGGAATATATTCGAGCGTGTATATGGATGTACTCCGCTGCACTATTTATGGAATATCCGTATTCGAAAAGCTTGCTTCTATCTTGCTTCAACTGATTTGCCGATTGCGGAAATAGCAGCGCTTACCGGATTTGAGGACAGCAACTATTTCTCAAGAAAATTTAGACAAGCACTTGGTGTTACACCACGAGATTACCGCTCTAAGTCTGGCTGCAGGTCGATTTGACATCTATATAAATGCCAGCTCGTGAAGAATCGGGTATAACCAAGAGTATTGAGAATCCTGCAAGAAAGACATTGAAAGCTAGAAAAAACAGTCTGCATTGGCCGATGAGCTACATATCGCCATGGTGCGAGGAGGCAAACCAGGGTGATAAATGTGCGAGGTGTATAAAAATCGTACGAAAAAATGTAAATAAGTACAAAGTTATCTTTCTTGCAGAATTGATTATTGACAAAATTGACAAGCAAAACTATAATACTGGTATCCTCAATGCATACGTATGCGACACGAGGGTGCAAAATGATTTTTGTGTCCTCGTGTTCCCTTATGCAACAGATGAGGATCAATTATTTTTTTGCTTTATGCATACGTATGCATAAGAACTAAAATTCCATGCACATTTAAGAAGTATTGGCAAGTTTCTATATAGCGGCCATTTTGATAACAAGTTTTCTG